>Ga0208375_1000032_pt1 | contig 259030 bp, 204 predicted proteins | sample RifOxyD1_FD_184038 | JGI IMG/M metagenome (GOLD analysis project Ga0208375, IMG submission 184038) | Soil microbial communities from Rifle, Colorado - Rifle Oxygen_injection D1 (SPAdes) | ecosystem: Environmental > Terrestrial > Deep subsurface > Rock core/Sediment | place: Rifle, Colorado... | reverse complement strand
AAAATCTACTCGTTTACGCCAAAGCAATATAGGGAGAAGCATTTTCCAGTGCTAACCAGCTAGCTTTCTCAGTTGCACTACAATCGGCAAAAAAGTCCTTTTTTCACGTGCTGGCCTGACGATACTCTTATTACTTGATATTTTTTTTTATATTCAGTAAACAATTTTTGATATTTTGATTTTTCAATTTCTAATACTTCAATTTGTCGAAATTGAGATTCTGCCACAAATTTATCTTCAGCATTTTGAAGATCTTTAAGTACCTCTTCTATTGGATTCGTCGTTTCTAACTTGGTTTTTATACCTTTCGATCTTAAAATTGCTTTATATCTATTTTTTGCTCTAATACAATCTTGAATAACATTAGAGTAATTGGAATAAACTGTTCTGATTTTAATCAAATAATTATCTTCATGAAAAACTGGGACAAGATGGTTACATCTTAATTCATTAGCTAAATGAAGACCATCTCTGTAATCATTCTTTGCCCCTTGTTTTTTAGCTAAATAATATGGATTACAGACAATAAGTTCATCTAGGTGATCCTTTAGAAGTATGTAAAGCCATTGGGAAATATTGGACTCCTCAAAAACAAGTTTTTTCTTGCCCTCAATGGTGGATATAAAATTGAGAATATTCTTCTCACTAGTGTCTACCTTGGCCTTTCTAATTTCATGGCCCAACTGATCTAAAACAACAAAAGTACATGTTTTACTATGGGCATCTAATCCTATATAGTTCATCATAGCAGCGTCTCCTTTAGTTACTGGTTTTACGTTAAACACCAGTATGGCACTTTGATGCCCAAAGTTCGAATTATCCTTAGAGGATCAAATATTCGATACTAAGGGTGGACGCTGCTTTTATACGTTGTCAATGTTGAGGTACTACCGGCCACTGTAATTGACTCCCAACTCATCGAATTAGTTTTAGAAATTATACAAGAGAGTCAGAAAACTGCTGTTAATTTTTTAGAAAAAAGAAAAAATGAAAGGTAAGTAATTGAAATGTTTTAAGTAAAACACCGATCACCTATGTAAGTTTCATATATGTTGATGGCCACGCATTATGAAAGTCTTCAACTACGACCAACATTTCATTTATATCCTTATCAGTAGCTTTTTTCTTAATATCATAATCAAAACTAAAATCACAAAAGAGATCATACATTATGAAAAGTCCCATATCAGTTTTAATCAAGTCAAAGCACTGATCGAAGTATTCACATGCTCCCGATTCATCAAGACCCGTGTAAAAAGAAACAAGCTCACCCCCTTCCTTGAGGGCGATGAACGATTCATTTTTTTATTTCAATTTCCCTTTCAAAATTAATCTCAGGGACTTCACCTGCATAAAAAAACTTGCCATCATCTGAATTGGAATATTCCACCGTGAAGGCATTTTCTCCGGATTTCACAAAACCTACTTCAAGTAAATATGAATATTCAAACTCATGATTAAGATCTTGTTCTCTTGTCATCGTATAGATAGTATTAAAATCAATTTCACCATTATCTTTTACGTTTACATACAACTCATTGCCGACATTTAGTTTTGTATTATCAGAACATCTTCGTCCCATCCAAAATTTTAAAATACCCAGATGATATCCCTCTGTTGGTATGGAATAGTTTAGAATTTTAATTTTACCAACTTCCAATTGTTTTAAATGTATATTACCTTGCCAAAACCCATTATACGCACTAGCAAGAATTTCGTTTGAATTCTTGCGAACAAGGTCAACATCATAGTACTCAAGCGACGCAAACGGTATTAAGCATACATGTCGTTTTATTGAATGAAAATATCCATCATTTTTAACAGACACGTTATAAGACCCTTCTCCTGCGTCAAAATCTTGGGGCCACATAGGAATATAACAAACGTAATTTATTCTTATTTCCAAATCAGATAAATCCAAATTCGTATCGTTAATAATTTTTCCTTTAAGTTCTGGAATTGCTCCCATGCCATAAGAAAAATTAATTGATAGTAAAATGATCGCAAAAAAAGTTATCGCGTATTTTTTCATGATAAACCTCCAAGTTTATTTTTTTTATATCTTGCTTGGTCTTATCTAAAAGTTGCGATATTTAGTTAATTGATAATAATCAACTTAGATTTTTTTAATTTTATAAAACACAATTGGATTTATACATATTTGGATGAATGAAGCCTAAAAGGGATAAAGGGCCAGATGATATAATCCAACAAGCACGAATTTACAAGTTCACCGTTTAAAAGTGCGACGTTTTTTTGCTCCACTCCTTAATTTTCTTGTTAATGAACCGAAAAGAATAAATTTTACTCGGGACTGATAATGATCAATTAAATTATCATTTCTTACATTTTATAGTGCTCAAAATTCAACGAAAACCTGAAATTAATTTTGGTCAATTACAAAGGAGAATTCATGGGAGCGATACTAAAAACATTTCTAATTTTTTCACTTTTTTTCTCTTTAAATTATTCCTACGCTAAAAGTAAAAAAATAACTTTTCATAGTAAAAAATATGATGTTTTTCTACAAATGAAAGAAATGAATGTAGATGTTGTTGTCGGCTGTCAAAATAAAAATTTTGAAGAAGCTTACATAATTAATATTTCTGGAGCAGAGGATTATTATTTCGGTGGTTATTATTACAACCAAAGATATATCATAAAAGATGATTTGTATGTTTATAAGGAGGAACAATTGATTGGAACGTTGAATACTCCCATTAATTTAGAAAACACTGAATTGATATCAGATGCTGATAGGGACAAATGTTATAACACTGAGTCTCACTATTTTCACGTTAATTTGAATGGTCGTCTTACAATAACTCCCGCACCTGAAATCAATTTTTTCTCTGCTATAAATAATTACCGATGTAAATATGACAGACATGGGACCGGCAGCGTATTTATGGGAAGAAAGAATGCTCAGGATCTGTATTTTTTTATTGTAGATAATGAAAATAAGATTATAGATCAAGATCACAGAATGCTGGGTTGGAATAATAATAAATGTATGAGCTTGCAGTCATTTGTAGGAGGTACTGTTCAAATCACCGAAAGTGTAATTGGGACTATAATTACAGCGCCTATAATTTTACTTTGGATATTATTAGGTCTTCCCGCACCGCAGACCTAGTTAATCTCAGTCTTCTCGGTAAACAAATGAAGTTTCCTTGGTGGAATAAGAACAGACAGATAACTTACTTGTGGAGATAGTTCATCCAGCGTCTGACTACCTCCACCACCAGTTACGATAGAATTTCTGCGAAACTTTTAAATCCACAGACCGAATATTTTAAGGGTCGACAAGTGGTAAAGCGGAAGTTTGTTTTTTATTGGAAAAAAGAAGCAAGTAATTCCTTTAAGCGTAAAATCTGATCATTTCTATTTAATTACTTGTGGGCCGTGAATATACGGATCACACCAGAACGTATCTTTATCCAGATCCAGTCCGGTTGATTTTAAAAATTCATATCCTTTTTGTCTTAACTCCTCCGACGAACTATTAATATTCGCAACAAATTCAATATTAATTTCCTCGAGGTGATTATTTCGAAGTGTCTCGCAAGTAGTGGTATACTTTCCCTCCGTTAACAAAGGAGCCTCGCAAGATACAGGTACGCCTCTGACAAACATTTGATCACCTTTCGAAAGAATAACTCCAGATGCTGGTTTTACATCTATTGCTTGCATTGCGTTTATATTTGTCGCCAACAAGGCCAATAGAAATACTATGTTTAACTTATGTTTCATAATTTTCTCCATTTTGGTTGATTAGCCGCATTTTATAACACAAAGCATGATTTTGTTAAACGAGAAATGACACTTGGTGAAATGTTTACACTTTTTTTATAGAAACCCCTCAGACCTTGTAATTATAGGTAAAAGAATGAAAATCTGTTGAACGATATCAAGTTCTAATGCTAAATTGCGCAAAACTAATAGCCGTCCCTAGAACTCAGATAAAGAATAAAAGCATCAGTTCTGGGACAATATCCATAGTTAGGAGGGCATTTATCATGAAAATATTCGTAATATCAGCAGTTTATTCATTTATAATTTTAAATTATGTTATATCACAAAACTCTTATGCTGAAATACCAACCAAACAGCTAAAAGAGCAGGTAAACCTAAATTTAACTATAACCAATGACGAGATACTTTATTGTTCATCATTTTTTGCAAATTATAACGAGGAAATTGCACTTTTTAGCGCTAGACACTGCAAGATGGAAATTGAAAACACGAATGATGTTAATGGAAGTTTTACAGTCTATACAAAAATCAAAAGAACTAATCGTAAAGCAACTCCAAAATTTTTTGAGTATTCTAATAAACAAAAAATTTATACCAGTGAAAAAGAAATTTACACAATTTTTAACAACATTAGAGATATTGGAATATGGAGCATTGATAAAAAAATTACTAAGAATACAAAAATTCATTCTCTCTCCAAAGAAAAACTCATCAGAGATGATATTCTAACATTTATGGGCTACCCGGGAGGAATTGGACCTAAATACGAAACCTGTAAATTTAGAGGGTATACTCTTCAAAGCAGTAATATATTTGACTCAGCATATGATCAATATTATGTGTTAATGCCGACTTGTGTTTTAGAACAGCAAGCAAATCTTTCGGGGTATTCAGGTGGCCCTGTGATGAAAGATAAACTTACTATCGGAGTCCTATCAGGAGACTTCGGCAACGTTATGACCTTCAGTGATTTCTCTGATACCACACCGTCCTCAATGATTGAAATTGAAAATTATCTTCCATTTGATAATGAGGTCTTAGACTATAACTCAAAAAAACAATATAGAGCAAAGTTTTGTCTTGATAGTAAAGGCGCAGTTTATAAAGGATTAATTGCCAATACTAAAGATTACGACGGTGAAGCAATTGTAGCTCCAACTTGGTATTTACTTACAATCACTGATCTTAAACCAGATATTTTTGGAAATGGACCGATTAGAATAGAAGAAGTTGATGATAGTTTTGAATTAAAGTGTAGTAATGAATAAAAACTACAATATTTGAAACTAAATTTCGCACAACCAAACTACGAATAACTACGGCTCTCAGTAGTGTCCTGTTTTACGTATGGAATTTCCTTGCTACCAATTTAAGCATAGGAAACCTATGGCCCGAAGTGAGCTTTTAGGTAAAAAAAAATAACAAGTAATTCCTTCAGATTTACTATCTGATAATAAGAAATTGAAGACCGTGACTGACGATCGCTCCTGCTCATGCCTGCATACAAATTATCCTGGTTATAAGAGAATGAAGTTTCCTTGGTGGAAAAAACCAGTAAAAAAACTTAAGCAGGGATTATATCTGCTAGTTTATGGTAAAAATTATTGAAGAGGCTGAAGTCTTACACAAAAAGCCTGATTAATGCTATGAAAAAATACGGATCGTAAAAAAAATAACGAGTACCAACTCGTGGACAACAAGCCACAGGACCTCGAAACAATGGATTTTGATCCTATCATGAAAATTGTAATGTGTTCTCCTGTGTCGAAGGCCAGACTGAAAGCGAAGCTTTCGGACCGAAAGGTCTATCATGAAGGCTGTGAAAAATAGGAATCGGAACCTGTTAATATAGTAGTTCACGCGAAACTTGATAAGTCCTCAAGCTGTGCGAATAGGGAGCTCACACCGAAGCCAATGAATTTGAAGCTGAGGCATAATGTGGGATTACGTTTTTTTATTGAAGAGAAAGCTAAAATTGCAACCAAGGAAACTTCACTAAAAAAGTGCTTTAAATTTATTATTTCAAGGAATTATAAACAATAAATGGAAAAGATATGTAATCCTCTTCATTCTCATGTGACATAAAACTATCTTCAGCAATTAAAAGCTGATTTGGCAAAATTTTTATTTCTGTAAGTTGTAGCATCTCAAATCCTGTGATAGTTTTTCTTGTCGCAAAATACATCCTATCATGGTTGTCAGAACACAATTCAAGCAGTTTATAATGAACATCAAAATTATCAATAGAAGATCTATGACCAAATACTAACGATCCTTCATTAGTACTTGTAATTTTAACTACCTCGATATCGCCTGTTTCACTTTCGAATCGGAAACTTTTCTCAAAAACATCAAAAACTTTAGATAAAATCTCATCTTCCATTAATGAACTTACTTTTTTTGTACATTTTGTATCGATACCATAAACAGAAAATGAAAGTGATAGTAATGCAATGATAATTATTTTCATATAGCCTCCAAAAGTTGACATTGTCCCAGAACTGATGTTTTTATTCTTTACCAGAGTCCTCTCGACGATTATTAGTTCTGTACAATCTAGCATTAGGATTTTACTTTGTTCAACAGACTTTTTTTTACTGAGTAAAAAAGAAAGGATAGAAAAAAATCACACACCAAAATGAGGTTTCCTTGGTGGAAAAAACCAGTAAAAAAACTTAAGCAGAGATTATATCTGCTAGTTTATGGTAAAAATTATTGAAGAGGCTGAAGTCTTACACAAAAAGCCTGATTAATGCTATGAAAAAATACGGATCGTAAAAAAAAGAACGAGTACCAACTCGTGGACGACAAGCCACAGGACCTCGAAACAATGGATTTTGATCCTATCATGAAAATTGCAATGGGTTCTCCTGTGTCGAAGGCCAGACTGAAAGCGAAGCTTTCGGACCGAAAGGTCTATCATGAAGGCTGTGAAAAATAGGAATCGGAACCTGTTAATATAGTAGTTCACGCGAAACTTGATAAGTCCTCAAGCTGTGCGAATAGGGAGCTCACACCGAAGCCAATGAATTTGAAGCTGAGGCATAATGTGGGATTACGTTTTTTTATTGAAGAGAAAGCTAAAATTGCAACCAAGGAAACTTCACTCATGGTAATCAGGTAATTTTTTCAAATTGATAATAATCAATGTTCATAGCATTTATATTTATATAAAACGCAACAAGAAGTTTTCTAACAATTAACTATGATTCCAGGCAAAAGGAACATACATTTAAAACAGGAGATAAGTATGAAAATTACGATTATGATTTTTTTACTGAGCGTTTCATTTACTATTCTTGCCAAAGACCTAATTTGTAAAAATGTGGAAAATCAAAAAATGGTATTAAAAATGTCCTCAGTAAATTGGGATGAAGATTCGGTTAGTGGAAAAGTTAAAATTAGTTTTTTATTTGACGACATCCCTTTTTCCGTCGACGAAGATGGTGGTTTCGCTGATTCTCCCTACATCGTTGGAGGTAAAATCACATTACCTGATAATGATGGATCATCACCTATGTTTATTAAAATTTCAAAGAATTTCAGGCGGGCAGATGTAAAAATACTTGCTGATGGTGAAACACTCGATTTTGGAAAATTTAGCTGTAAATAAACGCAGCAGTTTGGGGGTAATCGCAAAAATTAACTATAGGAGATTAGAGAATGAAAAAAACAATTTTATTAACTACAATTTTATCAACAGTACTTTGTACCAACGTATTATCAGCGAATGAAAATCAAACTTTAAAAATTTCTGGCAAAATTGATAAGGGTTTGAAAGTTCAGGCGAGAGTAGGTTACGAGGCAGGTAAAACAGCGCTAGGCTGTGGTCACTATAACTGGAATTGGACTGATTTGGGATATGAGTGGAGTGCTAAAAGTAAAAAAGAAACTTTTGTCGCAACTGTTGATGTTGACGGTAATTATTCTGTTACAGTTAATTTTAAAAACAAGCCCTTTGATTTTTGTAAATGGGAAATAGGTAGCTTTAACCTCGATATTCTTCCAGCAACTACCACTGATCTTGATAGGTATGATTATTTTATTTATGATCGTTTAGATTCTGGAAGTTATGATACTGATTTGCCACTCTCGGATATTTCAAATATTGCGTGTAAGCTTGAAGATAGTGATAATGAGAAAGTTACAAGATGTAAGATTAATGATGAAAGTGATTTCTCAAATTCAAGCTACCGCTATTCATTGGATTTTATGAATGACGGTGAAAATAGTGTAAATTTTGATATATCTTTGAGCAACTAAGTTGCAACATGAGAAAAGAAGTAATCATATTCATTATGATAATATATCCCGCTATAGTCTTCTGTGGCGGGATTGCTTTTCCAGGAATTGATGAAATTTTCAAAAAAAATAATATTTCTGTAGAATATAATCAGGATTCATATAAATCTTTTAAAGATTATGTTCAATTGTTGATGACAGAGTCTTCAGTGAAAAAAAAGCAATCCGCTTATAATTATGCTTTTACTTTATTGGGAGATAGTTACAATCCTGGTTTGGAAAATGAAAATAGATACTTTAAAGCTTTACGTGTTATTTATGCAGCACTTGCTGATGGGCAATTTGAGATTAATCCTCCGAATATTGCGATGGTTCGGCTTGAAATGGCGACGCAGCCAAAATCATTTAAGCAAATGGATGTGGATGAAATATTTAAACAGATTGGTCTCAAAAAATCTGTAGATGAAGCTAGTTTTCTTTATGATACTTCATCTGGAACTTTTGTTTCAAATAAACACGATCTACAACACCTGACACCAGAGGAAATTTCTAAATTAGATATTGATCCCGATCATGCATGGTGGAACCAAGTGGGAAAGGTAACTTCATGGAAGAATTTAGAGGATTGGGCAGAAGAGATTATTACCAAAAAAATTGAAAAGAAACTAGGTAGCAAGATTGAGCGATATCAAATTTCAAAATTTAGAAAAGTTTTATTCTTGCAAAAAATAAAATCATCTGGAACAAGTCCCAAGGCGCAGGCGAAGGACGCTTTGGCAATTGAGTGGAAAATTAAATGGGGAAACGAAGTTCAAACAGAGCCGGTCGCCAATCGGTTATATCTTGCACTTGGCGCTAAATATGTCGACTTGGTCTACGCAAATAAACGAGGCCAAGAAGGATTGACGCTTATTTTAGGAGACCCATCAAATGAGCAAAGATGCGATAAGGAGATTGCCTCGATATCTTTTTTGAGAAAATGTCTGATTGAGGATTCTCCTTATAGGTTCGATATATTTCCTTTTATTTTTGATCAAGGAATTATAACGGAGGACAATGTAGATCAAGTGTTGCGATATTTACCAGAAACTCCTGTTGATAAATATCAAAAAGATAAATTAATAGGCAGACAATATGTAACATTTAAAGAATCGTCGGTAAAACTTGATGCGGATTCAATCATTAAGAAAATTGGACCTGCAACGACAAACCTTTTTGAAGCACAAAATGATAGGGCACTTAGAGGTCTTTTTCTTTATAATTTATGGATTTCAAATACTGATGCGAAAGAAGATAATAATAAAGCAGTTTTTCTAGAAAATTTTAATTCTAAATCTCAATATTATATAGAAACTCAACACGATATGGGTGCCAGCTTTGGGCCTTTAGGATTTCCTGGTTTGATTAATGAATTAAATATAGATAAAGATTTTTTGAAGGAAAAATACTTTTTTAAAAAAATAATATTTGATACAAAATTTGGTTATTTTCCGACATCATGGAAAAATGCAAGCTATTCCGATTTTTTGTGGTTTGCTAAAAAAATAGCATCCATTCCCAGTAAGCAAATCGAATTAATCGTAGCGTCAAGCAAATGGCCTGTTCACATTCAAAAAGTTTTTAGCTACAAAATGATAAAGAGGCAACATCGAATTGCGGAAATATTTGGAGTTACTTCGCTACTCGACTTGAAAAATGTACCGGTTCCAAACATTGAAATTGATCTATCCACTGCAGACAAAAAGATTGCAGCGGCGATGGATTTTGGTTTTCCCCCAGAAAAATTTGTAAAGATTCTCGGACAAAACAATATAGAAAAAGATATTCTTGTCCGAGATGGTTTGATTATCACTTGCGATAAATCAATAATAAATAATTTGTTGGAAAAATTTTATTACCCGACAGGCCTTTCCAGGAGAATTAAAAGAAGTGACGATGATAAACCATTGGATCCATGTAAAATGAAGTTTCCTTGGTAGAAAAAAAACTTATACAGATATAATCTCTTTTATCTTTTCTTGGTTCTCGAAATTTCAATTTTGGTTTTAAATTTTTAAAAATATTTAATGGATGGTCTGTCTGATGGATTATTATTCCAATCATGATTTTTAACAACTCTTAGAATTTCCCTTATATGTTTTTTATCGTTTGTAGTCATATTATGCTCTATTGAAGATGGAAACAAAATTCATGATTCAACATCCGCTTCATTTATACATTTTGCTTGTAAAATCTCTAACCATGTCATTCTACTTAAGCCGCCCAATCAGTGATAATCTCTTTCTCTGAAAGATTCATTGCCTCAGCAATCTTATACAACGTTGTTCTCCTCGGCATTGAGGCAGCGCTGAAAAATCTACTAAGTGAAGGCTGAGGAATTCCTGTTTTTTTTGCAAGCTTTGTCACTCCACCCCACTGATCAACAACCGTTTTTAAATGAGCTTTAAATCCCATTACGTCTTTAGCAATTAGATCTAAATCAGTATATCTAATATAGGGTTTTTTAGTTGGTTTTTTGGGTTGCTCTTCATATTCGTCAATCTCACCTTGAATTTGCGCCACAATGTCTTTTTTAAACTCAACATCATTCTCGGTGGCCCAAAGCTCAAATAATTCGTAAACCCCTTCATAATAAGCCGCAATCTCTACCGCATCTGCAATAAATTTATTTGAATATATTCGGGAGGTAGTTTGCCTTCAAAAACTTTTCCTGAAAATGGTGAATAGTATTTATGGAGAAGAAATTTAGTATTATTTAGATTAAAATTAATGTCTTGGATTACAACCTCCCTGGTACCTTTATATTGTGCATCTTGGGGAAGATCTTTTTTGTCGACATTTATTTCTTCTGTCTTATGGATTTCTATTATTTTAGTTTGCTTGTTTTTACCACGACCAGATTGCCCTCTGTCCTTTTTTTTATCCTTATTATCGATTTTGTTATCTTTATTTTTAGTAATAACAGGTTTCCCTTTTTCTCCCTTGAAACGATTGATTTCATCTTTTAGTTTTTGAATTTCTAAAGACAAGTCAGTTATTTTATTTTTTTGTTCGTCAATTTTATTAAGAAGAGTCTTAATCGCCTCACCTAATTTTTTCAACGGAAGCTTTAGAAATAATTGAATAGAAAAATTCTTAATATCGTCGAATGGCATTCACCAATAATTTCATAACTGAGGTAAAAGGCCTTACATTTGCAGAATATTTATAGAATTCCCCTATCTAATGAATAGATACGGGACAGGGAAATGGGGAATAATCTATTAATGCGTTGATATTATTAAAAACTGCATTTCAGATTTTTGGGAAGTCCACCATTCCCGCAGAATGGTGGAGGTGGTGGAATTTTTCCAACGTCTTATTATCATTAACGTTGGAGTGTTGAGTGTAGCCAAAATAGCCACGGCACTTCCAATCTTTCCTTAAACGTCAGCACTATTTTTCAGTGTAACGTAAGAGCGTATTTTTTATTAAAACTATATCATCAAATAGTCTAGAAGCTACAGGTCAAAGAATATCTAATTGAAGTTTCCTATTGCAACATTTTCATTAAGCAATCCCTCAGGATTGGTATATTAAGAGTAATATGTTTTTCCAGAAATGCGGTTGCTTGCTTTGATAATATATTTTTAAATTGATTTTCAGTTACATATCCATTTCTCGAAAGAGTAAGTAATCCCTTTAATCCGAACAAATATGGTTTTTTTAGAAATCCACCTTCTTCTGATAATAGATTTAATACTTTAATTATTTTCTCGCTGGATTTCTTTTCACCAGCAACTGCAATCGTTAATTTATCTATTAATGACTGATTTATATCTATTTTTTTATCTGCCATTTTATTATAATGTTTTAGGACTTCCTCAATATTTCCATCTTTTAAATGTCTTAGGAACTGCACAAATATAAATCGCTCATCAGCAAGTTTAAATATATTATTGGGGGCAAACTTTTGAGACTGACCAAAATCTATTGGATAAATTGTTTTAGTTTTGGGATTAACAAGAAAGTTTCCGCTGTGGCGATCTGGATCAAAATGGCCATATTCAAACATTGATCTCAAAGATGATTCGACAATATGAGGACCTATTTCTTCTTGAATTGCCCGATCAAGCTTTCTAAAAGTGATCCCTTCTCCTTTTTCCATGAATAAAATATTTTCGTGTACCCCAAGTTTGTCATCAGAAGATGGAACGTGAAACTTCCAATCATTCATTGTTTTTTCCATTTTTGTATTTATTTTTTCATAAACTTCGGCGCTTGTTTTTAACTTCTTTTTTTCTAATTTAAAATCAATTTCTTCGTTCAAAAGGTTCTTCATATGAAAAATATAATTTTCAACTAAGTTTTTAGAAAATTTGACATCACTTTTTTCTAGTTGTTTTAAATAGTTTTCGGCCCTCGTAATATGATATTTAATTTGATTAACAGCATTAGGGTTTTTAAAAGCTGCCACTCTTTCAGTACCATCAACCATTTCCAATAATACAACCGTTTTAATACTAGCACTACCAAGCACTGATTTTACTCCTTTAATTTGAGCGCGAATCTTTTGAGGAAGATTATTATCCATTTCTTTTAAAATATCATATTTGCTCATCGCCTTAGTTGAATCTTTATATTCATCTAGTTGTGAATTAATTTCTTTGTTGAAAAAATCAAAATCAGGCGCTGTTTGTGCAGCTTTTGGTCCAATTACTTTAAACGCATCAAATATTTTTAAAAACCCTTTCTCTTGTTCATCACTAGGTAGTGATAATAGATACGAAATAGTTGTTGATTTTTCATCAAGAGGAGGAGTATTCAAGTATGCCGTCAGCATCTTGGTATAGTTGTCATTAAGTTTTAAATGATCACTTACAACAAACTTGAAGTATTCAGGATCGTCTAGGAGAGGTGGTTTAGTATTAAATATAAAATTATTCAAGAGTGTTTTTTCATTAGTATCAAGTTCTTTAATAAAATTTTCAAGATATTCTTTAATGAAATTTTTAGTTTCTTCTTGAGATAATCCCTTAGTGCCATTTTCAAATATAAATTTAAAAGTTGTATTATAATCGTCCACAGCAAGATTAAGTAATGAATCGGGGAATTCCATATGCTCGCTACGTAAAATATATTCAATTAACGTTTTTCTTTGTTCTAGGTTTAAATTGCTTAAGTAATTACTTATTCCAGATAATCTTCTTACAGGTAACTCAGATATATTGATTGTACTGGTTGTTTTTAGTTTTTCAACCTGAGCAAGTTGTTGCAAATCATCAATCTTATTATCCCACACCCACTTTTCAATTAATTCATCTCGCTTAGTAGAACTACTGATATGAAGTCGTCTCAGTGTATCTTCAAGACCTTCGATTTCCGTTTTAGGAGAATACTTGTCTTTTACAGGCACACGGTCGAAGTCAATAATGTGTTTAGAGCTTTCAAACTTAACCGTGAAATCTTCACTTAATTTAACATTTTTAAATTCATCATCCTTACGTAAATGTCCAGGGGCACCCATTTCTATAGAATAATCCATTAATCTTATCTTTTCATGCCACTGCCTATTAAGTTCGTTGAATAGTTCAATTTTCAATCCTTCATTTTCGACTTTTTCTTTGTTTAAAAGTTTTATTACTAGGTGATTTAAACTGGCATTTATATCAGTAGTCCTTTTCAACCTAGGTAAAATCACTCTTTTTATAAACTCATCAGTATCTGTGTTTGTACCTGTACCTATAGCATTAAGGAACATTTCAACTTTTTTAAAATCAGGTATATCCATCTCATCAATTGTAGAAATAAATTTTCGTAAAATTTTATTATTCCGTACCACAGAACTTAAGGGATTAGCATCAGAATGGCTCATTATGTAATTTAGGATATTAGACTTCTCTGTTAGAGATAATGAAGAATTCAATAATTTATCAATGTGATTATGAATAAAACTAACATAGACATCATCTCCTGCAAGTTTTGCAGAATCCAAAAGATATTCTAAAATTTTAAAATCTTTGAAGACATTATCTTTTTTCAAATATTCAATATTTTTTAAAATAATATTAAAGTTTGATCGTCGCATTTCGTTAGTACCTAGATCGCCTAATCTTTCAAACGGAGTTGCTTGTGCTGCCCCTCTATTAATATGATTAATATCTTCAAAAAAATTATCTCTATGGCGATATTCGTGAATACCCATCATCCCATACTTGTTAGGTAATGATTTGTAGCGATTCCCTTTAGGATTTCTTTTTAATGGTCTTTTACCAAATGTGCTCGGTTTATCGAGTTTATCTTCTGCTAAAAATGTATTATCTAAAATTAACTTTGATTTTGCTCTTTTTGATAAGTCGGACTGATCTATCGATTCGTAAAAAATATCTACTGAGTACGCTGGAGGGTACTTGGTAGAACCATATAATTCCGTCATCGCTTCGGCCCAAATTTTATCAACTTCTATTTTTTGTCCATTTTTTAAAGCATTATTAATACGATTTTTAATATTCGCCTTGAGATGCTTTCTATAAAGATTTGGTTGATGTACATACAAAAGCCTTCTAGCTAAATAATACTCCTTACTTTCCTTTGGAAATTTCTTAATTGCTTCATTAAATATATCTTCATCAATCCAATCAAGCTTTGATGGAGCAAAGCGACCGTCGTTTGGGTAAGTACTGCTTAATTCATAGTCTTTAAATTTATTATTTTTTAAGAAAAATTCTATGAATGCTTCTTCACTGTCATTTATCGTTGAATTTCTTATTAACTCGTCAAAATCGCCAGACTTTATAAACTTTAAAACATCTTTTTTAAGGTCTGCCTTACTACCACCAACCTTAGAAGAAATTTTATCCCAGTCATATGTAGCTTCTCTGGCATTAAATAAATCCGAAATAGCAAATTCACCTTTATTCTCCCATAAGTTTTTAAGATATTTCTCCTCCAATCTTTTCCAAGCTGGTAAATTTGAGTCTTTTAGTTTACTCCAAGCATAAGAATCACTTGTGATTGGTGTTGAATTCCAATCTCTAAAAGGAGATCCTAAAATATTTAAGCAGTTTTTGAAATCACAGTTCTCTTCTATTCCTTTAATATATTGCTCCACTAATATATTAAAAAGATTATCAGGAGCTGGCTTTTTATACTCTGATCCACTCAGATATTTAAATATCTCAAAATGATTTAATTTTCGTTTATCAGCATGACTTAAAATCATATCATTTACTTCATCTAATAGAAGTTTATGTGTCTCAATAAAATCCTTTTCAGTTAGAAAAAGTCTTGAATACGTTAAATCATGAACAGTATCCACCTGTTTTCCATCAATGTAGCCATCCGTTAACTTTTTAAATATTGCAAATCGATCTACTTCTTTTAATCTTTTTTGAAATATTTCTTTGACTCTCAATCGATAATCACTACTTTGAAAAAGCGGTATCTTATTTGATTTTTTCAAAATATTATCATCCAAGTTAATTGGACTGCTTTTTTTAAAGTTTGATATAGGTATAACGATTTTTTCCAAGAAATCATCGATGAGTTCTTTGCTTACAGACTCATCCTTAAGAAGTGTAAACGTCTTATCAAGTTCAATCATTAGTTGAGTTTTATAATCGTATATAGCATCGTATTTAACCATTTCCTCTAATATTTTATTTACCTTGTTCATTTGTTTAGTAATTGAATGCTGACTCAAACCCTTTACAAAAGTACTTTTTAATTGCTTAACCTCTGTTTCTAAGTCAGGCGTTATATATTTTCTTAGTAAATCATCGCCATTATCTCCCTGTTCCATTCTGCTTGATAGCATTTCAGCTTGATCAAGGGTTTCTCTTAGATTAATTTCTGGATGACTATGAATTAGATACTTTGCTGATTCTTCGAGTACATCTTTTCTTGTTTTATCAGTTTGCCCTTCAATTATATTTAATTGTTTAATAGCACTGTAAACTGTATCTTGCGGATACCCAGCGTTAAATGCAATTTTACTACCTCTTTGATCTGTGAAAAGTTCAATGGTTTGTGGAGATGCTTTTTTGGGATCTAGTGACATACCATCAACACCCATATGATCATAAGAGTGAGCAATTTCGTGGGCAAGCACTCCTGTAATTTTTTTTAATCCATTTAAAATATCGATATTCCCATCTTTATCTGTCATAAGAAATTCAATAGCACCTTGAGAAATTTGAATATGATAAGGAGTATAAAGATCTTGTGAGCGTCTTATGTTTATAAAATATTTATCACTAGAATCCATTATATGTAGATAGTATTCGGGGGAACTTACACCAGTACCAGCATCTTTACTCATCTTTGTCGATGTTTTCACCAAGTTCTCGAAAATGTTATTTATTGCTGCTTGAAGTGCTGGATATTTACTTTTTGAAAGCACACTTTCTTCTGGAGGTTTTAACCAATCAAAGTAGGAACTCTCGGCCCAAGGATGGCACGAAAAAATCGCACAAAGTAAATATATTATAAGTAGAAAAGACCTAACACTCATGGTGTCTTATCGGTAGAAATATGTGGAATTATTCAGATCGCATTGGATAAATTACGAAGAGGCAAAAAGTACCTTAATTCACAAAAATAAAGGAAAGTTTCCTCGTACCGTTTTGACAATAAAAAGCCACACCTGTCGGCAAACAAGTTGCTGATCACTAAATGTTTTTTTCTTTAGCCGGTTCAACATATCATAATTTCATGATAAATACGTGTATAGAGAGAAATTATAAATTCCAAAACTTGTTCTTCAATCGTTCTTTCTGTCTCTGAACTATAACCATCACCAAGTGAAACTCCTAAATTATCTGGTTCCTTACACATGATAATCCCGCCAGGTTTTAAAATTCTCTTCATCTCTTGTAGAGCCTTCTCGGGTTTTTTCAAATGCATCAGCAACGTCTGACACATGGCCATGTCTACTGATTCATCGGGCAGAGGAATTTCATTACCAACTAGCAAGTAGCTTAGTTAATTGTTAATCGGAGTTTAGAATTATTTAATTAAGTAGTCTAGTGGTTGCTTCAGAAAAATATTTTAATCTAACCTGACATTGATGGTTGCGTAAGGAAATTCTACTTGTAACAAATGCTAAATAACTAAAATCATATTAAGTGGTACAAGTAACTAGTACCAACAGATAAGAAGCTTATCGGACAAAAAATTCTTTTAACTTGTCTAATTTAGATGCTTCTCTACATATTCAGCAAAAATTTACCCAAGTTTATAAATTTTTTAAATTTTTCCAGAAAAACACCTTGAAAATGCACACTGAAGGAATAGAACCACCCTCCCGCCGTCCTGGCGGGATCATGAAATTGACTCAAAACCTCTCTCTATATTGAAGATTGATCCTGAAATTAATCGTAACTATTTTTATAAGGCGATAAAAATATCGCTTAGGTTTAATAAAGTTTCCTTGGTGGAAAAAAACAAATAAAAGACTTAACAGATATTATAGTTGCTTGTTTATGGTAAAAATTATTGAAGAGGCTGAAGTCTTACACAAAAAGCCCGATTAATGCTATGAGAAAATACGGATCGTAAAAAATAGAACGAGTACCAACTCGTGGACGACAAGCCACAGCGCCAACGAAACAACGGATTTTGATCGTATCATGAAAATTGTAATGTGTTCTCCAGTGTCGAAGGCCAGACTGAAAGCGAAGCTTTCGGACCGAAAGGTCTATCATGAAGGCTGTGAAAGATAGGAATTGGAGCCTGTTACTATAGTAATTCACACGAAACTTGATAAGTCCTCAAGCTGAAGAATTTGTAAGCTGACAAGAGGCAAAAAAAGTGGGATTACGTTTTTTTATTGAAGAGAAAACTAAAATTACAACCAAGTAAATTCCATTGATTATTATTTAAACCCTATTCTGAAAAAAAACACTTGAACATATTATAATTTTGTAATATGTTCCCCCTCTCTTTCACTTACTAGCATATAAAACGATTAACCAAGGAGTTTTTATGTTATTTACCCATGAAATTGGAAGTGAAAATTACGATCAAACCTTAAAAGACCACAATATTGTCATCCTGGATTTCTGGGCACCCTGGTGCGGGCCTTGCCGAGCATTTGGCCCCATTTTTGAGAAAGTTGCCAGCAGACATACTGATGTGTTTTTTGGCAAGGTCAACACCGAAAACGAACAACTTTTATCCAGTATTTTAAACATAAGATCCATCCCGACCATCATGATTTTTCGCGACAATATCCCGGTTTTTTCTCAAGCTGGCATGCTGCCGGAAGCAGGGCTAGAGGATCTGATCCAAAAAATTAAAAATCTTGATATGGAAGAAATAAAAACGAAATTATCCTCCAAACCCTCCATGACAGTTTAATAACTTGGGTTTATATGAAAAAATGTTTTGAAAAAATTGATCAAAATTGTCTTATGGCAACAAAAATTTTTAAAACGCTATCACATCCTTTGCGTCTGAAAATTCTTTGCCATCTTTTTAATGAGGCTAGCACGGTTAGTGCGCTAGAAGAACTCTGCCACGGCTCACAATCCCTGGTTTCCCAGTGTCTAAAACGACTTGAACTGGAGGGACATGTTGAATCATCCAGGGATGGAAAAAACGTGTACTATAGGATAAAGGATATGAGAATCATTGAACTGTTTAAAAATTTTGAAAAAGTTTTTTGTAATAGGAATTAAGGATAAATTGGAGTCTTTATGAAAATAATAATTATGTTGGTGTTTTTATCTGCATCCCTGGCGTATGCCCAGAAATTTACTTTAAGTGAATTAATCACTCAAAGTGAAACTCATTCTCCCCTCTTGGATCCCAATAAGGCCAAAATCGATTATGCCGACCAGGCCAATGCCCTGGCAACCTCTTATTATTTTCCGGTCTTTAATTTTACCCAGCGTTATACGGAATCCAACAATCCGGTTCAGGCCTTTGGTATGAAACTCATGCGAGAAGATTTCACCATGCAGGATTTTGCCCTCGACAAACTCAATAATCCCGACAAGACCAAGGCTCACCAAAGCTCGTTTACCCTGTACGTTCCGCTGGATGTTTTTGGCAACATCCGTACCCAAAAAAAGATTATCAATCATCAAAAAGAATCAGTTCTTTTTGAAGGTCAATGGATAAAAAAGGAAATCAAAAAGAATTTAACCGCACTTTACCATGCTTATTTTTCGCTGGATGATCTGCAAAAATTCTTTATATCCGAGAATGATTTTCTCCAAAAGATTGTAAGAACCTATGATTCCAAGAGCAAAGAAAATAAAAACCGTTATCTTTCCTATAACCAGGCCAGAATCCTGATTGATTCATTACAAGAAGGGATTGAAACCCTAACCAATGAAAAAACCAAACTCCTAAAGGAAATTTCCTATATTTCCGGTATCGAGCAGCTTGAACTGGAACGACAAAGCATCCAAAATGTGGATATCCCCAACCTTTCATCCAGGCCGCTTGCACGTTATGATTTAAAATCCATGCATAAATATGTTGAGGCGCTGGAAGCAGAAATTTCCAAGGAAAAAATGGCCTATTTCCCTGAACTCTCCGCTTTTGGTCAATATAATTTAACCCGAGAGAATTTTTCTGATACTGCCGGAAAAGATACCACGATCGGGGCCCAGCTATCATGGACCTTTGGTTTATCCACGGTTAAAAATGTCTCCCTCAGCAGGGCCAAAAGTTTGCAGGCCCGCTATGAATATAAAAACAAGGAACGACGGGCAGAAACCGAAATTGATTTACAGGCCAAAGAGCTCGATAAAATGCATAAAAAATTAAGACATTTGGAAAATCGTCATAAGATATTTTCTGAAAACAAGAATATTTTAAATTTTCAATATCAAAGAGGCTCGGTAGAACTTTACAATCTGCTGGATAACTTCACTTACTACATTCAAAATTATTCAGACCTTATGAAACTTGGTGCCGAGTATCAGGCACAACTGGCCACATATGTTCAAAATTTTCAGGAATAATCAGGAGTCAATAGATGAAAAATAAATTAGGTTTCGCCGGAAAGATTGCAAGTAAATTTTTAAATTCCAAACTAACTTTGCTTTTTGTACTGTTCTCTTTGACCTTGGGAGTTTTCTCCATCATTATGACGGCCAAAGAAGAAGAGCCGCAGATCAAAGTTCCCATGATTGATGTCATGATCCCGGTGCCAGGCTATTCCCCACAAGAAATTGAAAAACGAGTCAGCAATATTGTTGAGCGTGAAATGAGCGCCTTGACCCAGGTGAAACATGTTTACTCAACCTCCATGGAGAATTTTGCCATGGTTACCGTGCGATTTGAAGTGGGAGAGGATTTAGAAACCAGTTTAATAAAAGTGCATGATAAAATGATGCAACTTAAAGCTAAGCTTCCCAGCGAAATGATGTCTCCTACGGTTAAATCGTTCACCATCGATGACGTCCCCTTTTATTCACTCACTTTCTTTTCCAAAAATTTAAATTCATCCGAAATTCGTTATCAAGTTTATCCGATTGTGCAAAAGCTGCAAGAAATTGATGGCATCGCTGATCTAGGTTATATCGGAGGAGAAAGAAAAGTCGTCAGAATCATACCCGACCTCATCAAGCTGCAAACCTACGGCGTCACCCTGTTAGAAATGAAAGATGCGGTTGAAAAATCCAGTTCGGAATTTACCGTGGCGGTTTTGCGGGAACGCACCCCCGAACCATTACTAGCAGTGGGTTCATTTATTAAAAATATAGATGATATTAACAATATTCCCATCGGAAGACGTTTTGGCAAAACCCTGAAACTCTCGGATATGGCTTCTGTTATATACGATTTTGATAATGTAAAATCCAAAGTTTTACACGGGAAAGAATTCTTGTCGGCCATAACTGTCACCTTTACCAAAAAGAAGGGCACCAACGCCACCAACTTGGCCATCAATATAAAAAATCAACTGGATGATCTTTGGAAAGAAAGTAATTTAGGTGAAAATATCGCTTATGAAGTCACCAGAGACTACGGACAGACGGCCAAAGAAAAATCCGATGAATTATTGGAGCATTTAATCCTGGCCACGATCTCGGTTATGATTTTAATTGCCCTAACCATGGGAATCAGAGTTTCGCTGGTAGTTGGCATTGCCGTACCGGTTACGCTTGCCATGACCCTGCTGATCTACTATCTCATGGGATACACCTTAAATCGGGTTACCCTGTTTGCCCTGATCTTTTCCATTGGTATCCTAGTGGATGATGCCATAGTCGTAGTTGAAAATATTTATCGTCATCTGGCAATGGGTAAAAATACCAATCGTGATGACCTCATAAACGAGGCGACAGATGAGGTGGGCAATCCCACCATCCTGGCAACCCTGACGGTTATTGTCGCCATCATGCCCATGGCCTTTGTCGGAGGATTGATGGGGCCATATATGCGTCCCATCCCGATTGGGGCCTCCATGGCCATGATCTTCTCCTTGTTTATTGCCTTTATGATCACCCCTTGGGCATCCAAGCGTATTATCGGAACTAAAGTCACGGCCCATGAAGAAAAGCACGACGGTTTTTTGGCCAGATATTTCAAAGTCATGATGACCTGGATCGTGGCCAGGCCTAAAAACTCAATTATAGTGGGTATCAGTGTTTTTATCCTGCTGCTGGGCTCGGTCTCGCTAATCCTTACCAAACAAGTAAAAGTCAAAATGTTACCCTTTGATAATAAATCCGAATTTCAAGTTTTAATTGATATGCCCCCTGGCGCCACTCTCCTGGAAACTGAAAATCTGGCCAAAAATATAAGCACCAGGCTTTATAGCTATAAGGAAGTTCAAAATATTCAAGCTTATGTGGGAACTGCGGCCCCTTTTAATTTCAGCGGAATGGTCAAACATAGCTTTCTGCGCGCCTCCTCCTACCGGGCCGATCTGCAAGTCAACCTCTTACCTAAACATGATAGGGACATGCAAAGTCATCCACTGGTCACGAAAATGAGACAGGAAATTTTAAAAGAATTTGCATCCAACGACATGCTTAAAATTAAATTTCTAGAAATTCCCCCAGGTCCTCCTGTGCTCTCCACGCTCCTTGGTGAAATCTATCATCCCAACGATCAAATCGCCAAAGATGCCACTTTAAAACTTGCCTCCATTTATAAATCAACCGACGGTGTAGTCGAAACTGACACAACTTATGAAATTCCTCAGGAAAAACTTTTCTTTAACTTTGAAAGAGAACAAGGCATGATTCATGGGGTTCCTCAAAAATATGCCACAGCGACCATCCTCATGGCGCTGGGGGATTTAAATCTTTTTCCTTTGCATATTGATAATGAAGAAGAAAGTATTTTTATGCGACTGACTCTTTTGGATTCCATCAAACAATCCAACGATCAATTACTATCCCTGTTAGTCCCTTCCATGGAAGGGGACAAAATCCCTCTCCAAAAAGTATTAAAAGTGGAAAAGAAATTTACCGCAAATCCCATTTACCACAAGGATTTAAAAAAGGTTTCTTATGTCATGGCCGAAGTGGCAGGCAGTGAAGAAAGCCCATTTTACGCTATTTCAAATATGAGCGATAAACTAAACGATTATGAAGTCACTTATACCCAGGTGCCAAACGTCCATGCCAAGCCTATTTTAAAGTGGGATGGTGAGATGGATATTACGATTGAAGTATTTAGGGATATGGGAATCGCTTTTTTCATAGCCGTCGTTTTCATTTTATTAATTGTCATTGGCTGGTACAACTCTTTCATCCTGCCCCTCATTATCATTGTACCAATCCCTCTGACTTTGATTGGTATCATTCCTGGACATCTCTTGGCGGGCGCTTTTTTTACCGCCACCTCCATGATTGGATTTATTGCCGGAGCCGGTATTACAGTTCGAAACTCCATTATCCTGGTTGATTTTATTGAAATGAAAAGAGCCGAAGGATTAAGTGCCAAAGATGCCATTATTGAATCAACCATTGTGCGATTTCGTCCTATCCTCTTAACCGCATTGGCCGTACTAGTTGCCGGAGGCGTAATCCTCTTTGATCCGATTTTCCAAGGTCTTGCCATCAGTTTAATGGCCGGTTCAATTATTTCGGCACTGCTTTCCATCCCCCTGATACCCGTTTTATATTACTGGTTAAGGAAAGATATGGAGGTCAATTGAGCTTTTTTTAATCAACCACCACTTTCATAATAAGTGGTTTATGATCGGAAGAAGTGAAATTTTCAAGCACGTGCGGATCAACAATCCGCACCCCTCGATAAAGGACATGGTCAATAGTTCCCCACACCAACTTGATCCGCTCGGGAAATTGGGTAAATTGTAGATTTAAATTTTTCGCCACACGATCAACTACTTGCTTTCGATTTTTTTTCCAGCAATTAAAATCTCCGGCAAAAATCAAAGGACCTTGGTGAGCGCTTAATAATTTCTCCATTCTGTTCATTTCTGCTTCATACACATCATCATCTACAAAATTGATGGAATGGATATTAGCAATCATCACATTCTGATTATTAATCTTATAAGTGGCAATCGTCATCACCTTGGGAGTGTTAATAATAGGTTCCAATCCAACCGATCGCACCCAGCTTAGCTCATCCATTTTTATATTACTAATATTCGCTACGCCGGTTTGGTATTCGTTACCTTTTAAAAAACTGATAGCAAAATCGATGCGATGATTTTTATAACTATCCCAGTACGAATTCAAAATCTCACTGGAAGCAAATTCTTGAATCAACATTAAATCATGATTTTTTGAAAAATTCAAAAGATCTTGCTGGGCACCTCTTTTTTCAAGTTTCTTGATATTCCAGACAAGCAGATTAAATTCATTCGCATTTTCAGAATAATCCATTGATTCATTCCAAACCCTCAGAACATCCTGATCGGCAGGAACACTAAATCCGCCAAACGAAATGAAAGAAAAACCATATAACACAACCCCTACCAGCAAGACTTTTTTTCCCATCTATCCTTCCCTTGAAATCTAAATAGTCATTTAAGTGTGGCATATTTGGAAACCTTTGTAAAAAAAAGGCCCACAAAACTTGTGGGCCTGATAAATATCAATTTTTTTTAAAGCGGTTATTTTTCACCGCAAGGCATTTCGGCCATTCTCTTATATGAATTGAATCTCCACTTGGCGTCTACCAGGGCATCCTTGAAGAGTTTTTCTGCTTCCTGGGGATAGCTTTTTACCAGCGATGAATAACGAACTTCACCCATGATAAAATCATTAAATTTATTCCAATCTGGTTCTTTAGAATCAAGTACAAATGGATTTTTACCTTCATTTTCAAGCATTGGATTATATCTATAAAGCGACCAATATCCCGCTTCTACAGCCTCTTTCTGTTCTTTTAATCCATAACTCATGCCTTTTTTCATTCCCTGGTTAATACAAGTCGAGTAAGCAATAATGAGCGATGGGCCCTTATAATTTTCAGCTTCTTCCAAAGCCTTAATGTACTGGTTTTGATTGGCACCGATTGCCACCTGGGCAACGTAAACATAACCATAACTCATTGCCATTCTACCTAAATCTTTTTTTCTGGTTTTCTTTCCACTCGCTGCAAACTTGGCAACTGAGCCAGTGGGCGATGCCTTGGAAGCTTGGCCACCGGTATTGGAATAAACTTCGGTATCTACCACAAGCACATTGATATCTTCATTTTGCGCCAGTACGTGATCAAGCCCGCCATAACCGATGTCATAGGCCCAACCATCACCACCAAATACCCAAATTGATTTTTTAACGAAGTGATCTTTAAGTTTTAAAAGTTCTTGGCATGCTTCATTTCCGCATTTTTCCAACATCGGCACTAATTGCTTTTTAATCTCTTTGGTTTTGTCGCCATTATTTTTATTATCAAGCCACTCTTTAAAAAGCACCTGACAATCAGAAGAAACGTTTTCCAAATTTTCCCTCATGATGCGTTCAACTCGATCACGAAGCTTTCCCTGGCCTACTACAAAGCCAAATCCGTACTCCGCATTATCTTCAAAAAGCGAATTGGCCCAAGCAGGTCCCTTGCCTTCGTCATTTTTGCAGTAAGGGGTAGATGGACATGACCCGCCATAAATGGATGAACAACCCGTGGCGTTTGCCACCATCATACGATCCCCATAAAGTTGGGTGATCAGTTTAATATAAGCGGTTTCACCACAACCGGCACAAGCACCGGAAAATTCAAAAAGTGGCCTAGCAAACTGGCTACCTTTAACCGTACTGGTTTTAAAATGTTCCGTCTTATAACTGACATTTTTAGTAATATAATCCCAATTTTTAGTTTCTTTGAGTTGTCCTTCCAGCGGCCTAAGTACCAACGCTTTAGTTTTCGCAGGACAGGTTTCCACACACACGCCACATCCGGTACAATCAAGCGGTGATATCTGAATTTTATATTGATACTTTTCAAGTCCCTTGCCTTGGGCCTGTTTCGTCACCATACCTGACGGAGCATTTTTCATTTCTTTTTCATCCAGTAAAAATGGTCTGATAACCGCATGAGGACATACATAGGCACACTGATTACATTGAATGCAATTTTCTGACTGCCACTCGGGAATATTAACCGCAATACCCCTTTTTTCAAACTGGGTAGAGCCAGATGGAAACGTTCCATCCGAATCTTGCATAAAGGCACTCACCGGCAAATTATCTCCATCAAGAAAATTGATAGGAGCAGCTATATTTTTCACAAAATTGACAAGCTTGGCATCTTCGCACGCTTCCAATCCGTACACCTTATAATCGTCGTTACTGCAATCTAAATTGGCCCACGCAGAATCAATTTTAACCGACACCAATCCTTTATCACCTTGATCAACGGCATCGTTATTCATTTTAACAATATTTTCACCTTTTTTGCCGTAGGTTTTTTGATTAGCCTTTTTCATAAATTTTACAGCGTCAGCATAATCAATAACATTAGAAAGTTTGAAAAAAGCTGATTGCATAATGGTATTGGTTCTGGTTCCAAGCCCTAAATCACTGGCAATCTGAGTAGCGTTGATAATATAAAATTTGACCTGGTTATCGGCCATCTGTTTTTTCATACGATTGGGTAGGTGATTAATGACTTCTTTGGCATCCCAAATAGAATTTAAAAGGAAGGTTCCCCCTTTTTTAATTCCTCGAAGCAAATCATATTTATCCAGGTAAGATGGAACTGAACAGGAAACAAAGCTTGGGTTATTGACAAAATAAATAGAAGTAATGGGTTTTTTCCCAAAACGTAAATGAGAAATAGTAACCCCACCGGATTTTTTAGAATCATAGGCAAAATAACCTTGAGCATACATCGGAGTTTCATCTCCAATTATTTTAATGGAGTTTTTATTCGCACCCACGGTTCCATCAGCTCCTAATCCAAAAAATTTACATTCCACTGTCCCTTCGGGCACGGTATTGACATCAGGTCCCAGTTTAAGCGAAGTAAAAGTTACATCGTCAACAATCCCGATCGTAAAATTATTTTTAGGTTCTGATTGCTTTAAATTTTCATAAACGGAAATGATTTGGCTTGGGGTGGTATCCTTGGAAGAAAGTCCATACCTTCCCCCTACAATCAGCGGACGGGTTTTAGCATCGTAGAGAGCATTTCTAACGTCAATATAAAGTGGCTCGCCGTTAGCACCTGGCTCTTTCGTTCTATCTAAAACCGCAATTTTAGTTGCTGTAGATGGAATAACTGCCGTCAAATATTTGGGCGAGAATGGCCTAAACAAATGGACCGCCACACATCCCACTTTCTCACCATTCTTATTTAAATAATCAACGGTTTCTTTAATGGTGTCAGTCACTGACCCCATGGCCACAATCACTCTCTGGGCATCTGTAGCGCCGTAGTAAGTAAAAGGTTTGTACTCCCTACCTGTTAGTTTTGAAATTTCTCTCATATAGTCGTTAACGATATCCGGAAGAGTATCATACTTCTTATTCACGGTTTCTCGTGCTTGAAAATAAACATCCGGATTTTGCGCAGTACCTTTTGTTACCGGACGTTCACTATTAAGTGAGCTATCCCTGAATTCTTGTAAGGCCTTATAATCCACTAATTTTTTCAGCTCCTCATAATCCCAGGAATCAATCTTTTGAATTTCGTGACTGGTTCTAAAACCGTCAAAAAAATGAACGAAAGGCATCCTGGCCTTAATGGCCGTTAAGTGAGCAACCGCTCCCAAATCCATCACCTGCTGAACTGATCCTGAAGCCAGCATCGCAAAGCCGGTTTGTCTTGCCGAATAAACATCGGTATGCTCACCAAAAATGGAAAGAGCATGAGTGGCTATCTGCCTGGCCGATACATGTAAAACACAGGGAAGTTGTTCACCCGCAATTTTATACATATTGGGAATCATCAAAAGCAGTCCCTGAGAAGCAGTATAGGTGGTAGTGAGCGCACCTGCTTGCAGTGAACCATGCACCGTACCCGCTGCTCCGGCTTCCGACTGCATCTCGACCACTTTGACGGTTTCACCGAATATATTTTTCTTTCCATCAGCTGCCCATTGATCCACATATTGGGGCATATCAGAGGAAGGGGTGATGGGATAAATTCCAGCGGTTTCCGTAAAAGCATAAGAAACATGGGCCGCTGCCATATTTCCATCCATTGTCTGTTTTTTCATGGTCATTTTTTGACTCCTTAATTTGAGATATCATACATAATTTGAATTTTTCTTTGGAAATTCCCACTATTTTTACACCACCGGAAACCCCTTTTCAATTGTTATCGTTTTTTTTGACACAATTAAAATATGGCTGCTTTTGTGCACTACGGCGTTTACTTAAAATCTTGACCAATGTATATTTTTTCTCCTTCCCAAGAAAAGGAGCTACGGATGACCGCCACCATTTTATCCCATAAAGATTTTTGTTTGAATAAATACAAAAACGAAACCGTCCCTTTTCTCATCAATCGAAAACTTCTTATTCATAAGCAGCTGGAAAAACCCCAACGCACCTATTGCGTCTATAGCGACCTCCACGGCTCCTTTGAAAAATATGTCTACTGGTTAAAAAACGGGCTAGGCTACTATTCCATCGCCATCTCCGAAATCCTGGGAGCTTCCTATTCCAAAGAAATTTATCAAAAATTTGAGCGTTTGTTCCTTTTGGTAAACCGCAACCGGATTAACTCCATTCAAAAACATGTGGAAGATCCACACAGCACCGACTGGGACGTCACCGACTATTTTGATGAATCCGTCCCCAAAATCTACATTGATACCATCGAAGAATTAGAGGCCATGGGATTGTCCCGCAGAAGAATTCTCGAAGACATTCTCAAAATCCTGCGCTTAATCACCCGTGGTGATGAACACCGGATTATTAAAGTTCTCCCCAGGACTTATCTGGAAAATATTTTAAAACTTTATTTTAAAGAGGATCGCCGCAGTTATATCTCACTGGTAGATGGCATTACCGAAAATTTCAGCGTATTTTGCGTCACCACTTCCTTTATCATCAAACTGATCTCCCTTAACGTCTTTGATAAGCACATTAATCTGGGTGATACCTTCGATCGAGGAAACGGATCTGATAAATTAATCAAACTCTACAAGGCCTACTTCGGGCCGGCAACCAGTGCCAGTCCCCTCCACTACATCTGGGGAAATCATGATATTTTATGGTTGGGTGCTTCAGTTGGAAATCCAGTGTGCTGTATGACTGCGCTTAGAATTTCCATGCGCTATAACAACGTTGACTTTCTTTTCAGATACGGCTTTAATCTGGATAAACTAAAAAACCTCTCTCTTAACCAGTATAAAATTAAACCCACCGGCAAATATATCAAAGAACGCAATGATGATTTATGGCCTGAAGACGTGCAAATCAAAATGACCAAGGCTTTACTCGTCCTAGAATCCAAACTGACCGTCAGTTGTCTCGAAGAAGCACTCACCCTCAAAGGCCACATTGATTATAGGCCCTATCTAACCCATTATACCAACCTGCTTAATTACCTGGTTACAGATATCCCGGAAGATGCCCACCAATGGGATGAATTCATGAAAAACAATCCCCTTTATATTGATTGCTTTTTTCCCTCCGTATCCAAGAACAATCCATCAGAATTAACCGCTGAGGAACAAGAAGTAGTGGAAGATATTGTCAGGCAATTTACTACCCTTTTCAAATTACAAGACGACATTAAATGGATGTTTGATAAAGGCGAAACTTACCGGGTAATGGATAATACCGTTTACTACCATGCCGCTTTACCTGCCACTGAAAATATGGACCTGGAAGAAGTGAAAGGCCTTAAAGGCAAAGAGCTTTTGGATTTCATTCAAAGGGATTTAAAAAGAATCGGCGAGGCCCATCGGGATGGCACCCCTCTTACACACCGGGAAAAAATGCAGTTTTGGTATCTTTGGTGTGGCAGTGAATCGCCCTTTTTCTGTAAATCCAAAATGGCCACTCTGGAGCGGGCCATCTTTAATAAATTAATTGCCGAAAACGATCCAGTAACCACCCATCACGAAGAAAAAAATTACTATTATAAATTTATCAGAAACGATATTTTTTTAAACAAGCTGCTTTTGGAATTTCATGCCGATAAAATTTGTATGGGACACACTCCGGTGAAAAGCGCCAATGACGGCATCCTATCTGATAATCTACGGGCCTTTATTGTAGATGGTGGGGCATCCAGTGCTTATGGGGACAGGGGAACTGTCTTAATCAATACTCCTGACTTTACTTACGTCACCTTTCATCCCGGCATTGACGAACTGATTGCCGCCGAAAAAGAAAATCGGCTGCCCGATATTAAAATTGAAACCTTGGAAGAAAGAAAAAATCTTTCCCTGAGAAATGTCGATAAGGGATATTTCTTACGAAGAGAGCTGGAAGCCTTAAACGAACTTTTGGAGGAAAAACTGGATCAGTGGTGTGATGGATACTTCGTGTAAGCTTAAGACAGCGCAAATGGTTTTTTAGATTTTACATAGAATGCGATGGCCACCATAAAACAAATCACCGATGAAATAATAATAGTGGTGCGGGCCCCGATGAATTCTGCGATAATTCCGGCCAAAAAAGATCCCAAGGGCATGCCACCAAAAAAGGCGACCGAATAAACACTCATCACTCTCCCTCTTAACTGATCACTCACCAGGGATTGAATCAGGCTATTAAGAGTATTAAAAATAATAATGAGTCCTACCCCCATTCCTATCATGAAGATCAGGGCCATTTTTAAATTGTCATGAAGGGCGAAAAGTAAAAGAAAAATGGGAAAAAGAAAAGTGGCTGTTTGCAAGACTCCATATCTTTTGGTGACACTTCCAATCGATGCAACAATTAAGGCCCCCATTAATGATCCAAGTCCCCGGGCCGAATTAAGATACCCGTAAGTCACCGCATTCCCTTTTAAGATATCGGTGGCCCAGGCCGGCAAAAGCGTCGTAAAGGACATCCCGATGCTTCCCGTACATAAGGTGAGCAGAATAAATAAGCGGATAGTTTCATTCTTAAAACAATATTGCATGCCCTCCGCCAGTTGGCCTTTCAGGGGTTTCTTATCTTTGGTTTTCGAAAGGCTATCCATCTTTAACCCAAACAAGACTAGAATAATCGCCAAAAAAGACAATCCATTTACCAAAAAACACCAACTGGCACCCATGGAAGCATACATAATACCAGCAATGGCAGGCCCAATAATGGCCCCCAGATTAAACATCATGGAATTAAGGGCAATGGCATTACTTAAATCTTTTTTTTGCACCAATTCAAATACAAACGCCTGGCGGGCCGGCACATCAAAGGAATTAGTAATCCCAAATAAAACCGACAGCATCAGAATATGCCAGGGAAGCACAACTTGAAAATAAACCAAAAAAAACAAGATGAAGGCCAGGATCATCATTACTGATTGAGTGATAATTAACAAATATCTTCTTGAGAAACGATCGGCAAACACCCCTCCATAAAGCATCAGCAATATGGTGGGCAGGCCAGACGCCAGGCTCATATAACCAAGATACGCCATGGAGTGGGTCAATTCATACATCAAATAACCTTGGGCGGTGATCTGCACCCAGGTCCCTACCAGCGATATGATTTGACCGATAAACCAGAGCCGATAATTGGGATATTTCAAGGAAACAAAAGTTGTGTTCGTATATAACTTGAAATCTATAATATTCATTCTCAACATGTCTTAATCTTTTTTTGCATCATTCACTCACAACCACACTAGTAATTTAATTTGTTTTTTTTGACTTGGAAACTTATATTTCAAAAAGGTGATTTATTAATTCCTAAACAATGTTTCACTAATACTTTGAATAATCAGATCCCGGTCACGGTGACGGTCAGTCGTTTCCATCAGATTGATTTTAATTCCGCTATCTCCGAAGTTGGTCTCAATATCAATACACTTTCCACCACATTTGAAAACGATATAGATTCGTGGAATGACTTTCATATTTTTATTTTCAATTTTGGCCCATTTTTGATTACTCCAAGTAATCATTTTGTCAACAGAGTCATTTTCATTAACCTCAAGGTCAGTGTATTTACCCCCTGTTTCAGGGGAGATTGCAGTTTAAAAACAGTTCCATATTCATGATCGTTAAAAGTATCATCATCCATATTTACCGTGGGGCGAAAACCTTTCATTGGATTTTTAAAGGCCTCAGAACTTTCAGAAAAATTTTAATGTGATTTGTGTTGCTGCCAACAATCTGTCTTGTATTAAAGTCAGAAAATTTATTACAATAAATAGTAAGAAAAATAATTTCAACTTCTTCATTTTAATCCAGTTAAAAATAGGTGAACTAAACTAATACATGATCCCGATCCTCCATCACCCAGTGAATCGCTCTGTTCATTTATAATTTTACTGTATCGATCCACTATCATTTGAAACTTATCGGTGGGGAATTTAAAGTTGTTTTCCAGATCCGCCAACTTCCCTTCGCTCATCACCTTATTAACTTCTTCAAGATAATCATACTCATATATACTCAAATCCTTGGTTAATAATTCTAGCTGTTTAATTTTTTTCTCAATTGTACTTAACTTATCCAAGATCATTTGCTGATCACCGGCATGGGCATGAGATTTGAGTTCTTTGATATTTTTCCGATACTCAATTATTTGCATATTAATCAATTTTCGTTGATTATCAAATTTGATTAAGTCTTTCCTCACTCCTTTTAATTGGTTTTCTCCTCCAAAATATCCACTTTGGATAACAAGATACTCATTCAATTCTTTTTTAGCCTCGTGATTATTTTTTAAATATTCCATAATTATTTGAACATAAACCGCTTGGTTTAAGTCCGATGACTGCTCGATAATGGCAAGCTGTGATTTAGAATAATGTTTTACAAATATTTGTTCCAATCTTTTTAAATCTATCTGGCCTTTGGGAAGTACTTTCCTAGTTAATTTTTGCATAAAGGTTTTTTTTACAACAACAAATTCTTGATCTTTTTCAAGTTCATCATAAAAAATTGAAAGAATTCGGTTGTCCACCGTAAAAGCTAGAATCTCTTCTTTAAGCTCCTCAAGTGCTTTTAATTTTTCGATGTCATAGCCTAATTTATTTGCCATCAATTTTCTTTCTCTATTCATGGAAAAATAAAAATACGAAGGTAGGGTAACGGAGTTGATAGGCAGACTGGCCACAAACAAGGCTATTTCGGCTTGTCCCATCATCATGAATATGCCAGGTATAATAAAATCACCAATGAGCCCACTCACGGCAAATACCCAAAAGGTTCCCTTCCCCTTGGTTATTATAATATTTTGGATTTCAGAAAATGGAAGCATGTTTTTAAATTTCTTAACTGCAATTTGTCGTACTTTGTGAAATCCCGCTAGCTTGGCTTTATCATCGATAAGGTGTTTAATGTTCTCCAATTTTTCAGCGGTAATTTGATCCACCAGTGCGTAAAAGTCATCGTGCGTTAATTGGTCCGGATTAGCAACGTCACTTTGTGCATAGACATGATTATTTAATGTCAGCATTGAGTAGACAAAAAATCCCCATAAGGCAAAAAGTTTAAAATTATCCATCCCTATCAACCTGCTTCTTTCTTAGCGTTAACGCATTGTGTTATTTATACCCCAAAACAGCATAATTTCAATATCTAATGTAAAAAATAGTGGGTTCTTGGAATATGCGTACTATTGCGACTATAATAATTAAGATGATTTTCTACTTTTGCCTAAACCTTAATTTCTAAATAACTCTTCACTAATGCTGGTTATAATCAGGTTCCTATCATCATTACGATCTTTGGCTTCCGTGAAATTAATTCTAATCCCGCTATCACCGAGGTTGGCCTCGATATCAATACATTTTCCCCCGCTTTTTCTGATCATCTCCATGGCCAGCTTGTCACCAGAGGTTTCCAGTCTTTTCTGGTTTTGGATAACATTATAGCGAGGCTTGATAATTAATAATTGAATTTTATCCTTTTTAAATTTTCCGGCCTGTCTTACTACATTCTGATAAGCCGGTTCATCGAAAACATCCTTGAATTTATGAGTTAGTGGCTCAGGAAAACAGTCACTCAGTAGAATCACCAGACTTTTGGATCCTGGTTTTATACGTTTTTCCGTTTTGGCCATTTCCAGGGCAACTTTTAGTCCATCGTAAAGTGGAGTTGTTCCCGATACTTTCAAAGACCGCATCCCTCTTAACACCACTTTGAAATTATGACTGGGATAATTTAAAACCTGGGCCTTATTATCCTTGATAGCAATAAGACCAATCCGATCATTATTTTTTCTAAAATACTTGGTCAGCGAATCAAGAACGTCACAAAAAAGCATGATAGAAGTAAGCGTCGAATTACTCACATCAATTGCCAGGATAAGGGTCATGCTCTCTTTTTCACTGCGAAGCTCTCCCATAAATTCATGCTTGGATATTTTCAAAACTTTTTGATTAAAGTCATATTTCCCAAGTGTAATGGCATTTTTTATGGTTCCGTAGCTTGCAATTCTGGTTTTACCAACGACATGTTTGATAATTTTAACTGGACGACCGATGCTGGTGCAGGTGATCTTATTTCTTTTTGAATTAAATTTATTCGATAATGATTTACGTCTCATTTGCTTGAGTAAATAATTAAAAGCGGACTTGGTTTTTTCCTTAGACATCTGCAAAAAATCATATAAATTATGCATCTGTTTATCTTCTGCGTACGGGATATTCAGACTTTGCTTGAATTGTTGACAAGGCATCGCTTTGCCAGCAGCCAATGTTGTTGACTTGTCTGAGGGACCAGATACTGGATCAACTACTTTTTTTTTTCAGTTTCCGAAGCTTTGGCTGATTTATTTTCGGATGGATTGGTATTGCCCATAGGCCCTACACCTTCACCCTTGCTGGCTGGGTTTAAATTATTCTGAAGATAATTTCCTTTGGAAACATCCAAACTTTGATCGATAGATTCCATCTTGACAGCGTTTGAATCTTTAATTCTTTTTATTTCCAATTTCAAATGCCTGCCAAACACTTCATAGATGGTATCAGTGGTCGGTGGCTCTAAAAGTCCACCATCCCGAGTTCGATGATTAAGTGCCATTTCAGCGGCCAGTAAAATATCTTTCTCGCAAACTTGCCCAGATTGGTTCATACATGCAAGTGTCAAGGCGGTTTTGGTGATAATGATATCAGGACGCTGACCATCCACTTTTAATTCCGCACACGACGCCGCAATCGCATAGAGAAAATTTTCTGAAATAAAAGTTTTTTTCAAGTCAGTCCTGGCTTGCTTTATAATCTCTTTCAGGGCATTTTCACTATCTTGAAATTTATTTTTAAAAGCATCATAATTATTTTCCAGCAAAATATTTCGCTTAACTATTTCTACTCGAAGATTTGGATCATAGATGGATTCGGCTTTTACACAAAGAGGAAAGCGATCCAGGATTTGCGGTCGCAAGTCCCCTTCCTCCGGATTCATGGTACCCACCAGTACAAATTTTGAGGCATGAGTTATGGAAATGCCTTCTCTTTCAATCGTATTCACTTTGGAGGCAGCCACATCCAAGATATCGTCCACAATGTGATCAGGCAGAAGATTAACTTCATCAATATATAAAATATTATTGTTGGCCTCGCCCAGAATACCCGGCTGAATATGTTTTTTTCCAGTGGTTAGGAGTTTTTCAATATCCACCGTACCGATCAGTCGATCTTCACTTGCACTCAGAGGCAGATTCACCACTCGCATTTTTCTTTTAGTGGTTTTAAGGTCTTTTTTGTCTCGGCATTCACTACAAAAAGAGTCCACATTCTGGATGCTACAATTAAAGGGGCAATCGACATTGGCATCATATTCAGGAAGAAGCGGACCAATGGAATGCACCAAAGTGCTTTTACCGGTTCCCTTCGGCCCTGAAATTAACAGTCCACCAATTTCAGGATTGATAATGTTGGCAAGATAGGCCGTCTTCAGCTTTTCTTGGCCAACAATGGCCGAAAATAAATAGTTTCTTTGCTTATCCATCTTAAATTAAATTTTATAATCCCTTATGCCATATTGTAAGCCACAACTTAATGCCCTACCATATTTTTTTATCCCCTTCCTTTAGCGCATCGCGCTATGCTTTCTGACATTTACTTACCAATCCTATAGCATCTACGTCATGCATAATGTTCAGTATATTTAATTTTTTACTTTCGTTGTAGTTTCCACTTATCGCTATCAATCCAAGGGGCACTTATGAAATTTCAACTCGCTTATGCTTTAATTTTGATGCTTACTCTCAAGTTCTCCTTCGCAGGAATTATCAGTGGCCCCATAAATGAAACCGTCTTTGAAAACACCAATTGCGAGGCAAACCAAACCTGCAATCTCAAAAGAATAAAACATTTTGTGAACGATTACGAAGTGGCCTTTACTCCTCAAACCAGTTCTTATGGAACTAAAATGTACCTGCTGTTTGAAACCAGTGAAGTAGAGGATGTCAAAGACTACGTTGCGGTACAATTTATAAAGGGATGCCAATTTGAATCAATTTTAAAAGATGGATCCATCAAATATTTATCGAACATCAGCAAACGCTCCTTTGGAGAAGTCGTTGCTTTTAAATTTCCCGACTGGATTACTGATTCCATTGATACAGATCCGGTTTATAACTCCCATGCTGATGAACACCTGCCCCGCCACTTTGGCTACAAATGGAATAAAGTGCGCGGATCCTTCGAGGAATCCACCGAAGATTATTTAAGAGATCAGATGCCTGCTCATCCAGAAATCTACGTCAGGGATATGCCGGGCACCGCTTTCGTCGATTCCGCTAAAAATGCCGACGATTTTGAATATGCAAAAAATATATCCCTTGAATTTAAAATTTGCCTCTATAAGGAAAAAGATATACCACTGGTCTCAACTAGAAACAATTTACTGGAAGACGTGACTCCAATCCATTGCTTCAGTTGGAGTAGCTCGTTTATCTATGACCATGAAAAGAAAGTTTTTAACCAATCTAAAGAAATACATCCAATATGCCTATAAAAAAGGTGGCGCACCATCCTGGTGCGTACCTTTCTTATCTTTACTTTTAACCACCCACGTTTGGGCCATTCCTGCTTCCTTTTTGGAATTATCGCCGGCCGAGCGACATCTTTTGCTTAAAGGTGAGTTGATCATTAAAACCAAAGAAATCAAGGAATCCACCTGGCCTCAAGTCACGCTCTATGGAAAAATTAATACTGATCCACTCCTGGCCTTGTCGGTTTATGCCGCCTATGACTATCAAAAAAACTATGTGCCAGCAGTCATCAAATCTGATCCCATCAAACATATAAGTCCTACCGATGTGCATGTCAGCTACGAAAGAGATCTACCCTGGCCTTTGTCTTCCACCAAATACACCACCGGAAATATTGTCAGCAAGCAATCTGATGATGCCTACTCCATTAATTGGTACCTGGTTAACTCTGATTCCATCACCGATACCAAGGGAATGGCCTCCTTTAATCGTTATCAAGATTTTACCATCTTTAAATATACGACGATCATTGTACCTAACACGGTCTTTGCCCCACTTTTGAAAAACAACATGCTCACCGATTTAAGCCAATCCATGACGAAAATTATTTCTCATATCGAAACTGTGGCGGAAAACTCTCCCGAACTGGTCACCACATTTAAAGAAAAAATTATAAAGGCCCTGAAGGGAATCAAGGTGTATGAAAAATAAATTATCCTTGAATAAAAAATGCTCGCTGTTTACCATGATTCATGTAAAGGCCTTGCCGGGAACGCCTTATTACCAGGGCAATTTCGAGACGATTTTGGATCAGGCAATGAAGGAAGCTTCGATTTATAAGAACGCCAATGTGGATGGGATCATCATAGAAAATATGCACGATGCCCCTTATCTTAAAAACATAGTAGGCCATGAAATATCAACTGCCATGGCAGTAATTGGCAGGGAGATCAAAAAAGAAACCAAACTACCTGTGGGAATCCAAATCCTCGCCGGTGCCAACCAAGCCGCACTGAGTGCGGCACTGGCCGGAGGGCTTGACTTTATCCGGGCCGAAGGTTTTGTTTTTGCCCATGTCGCTGATGAAGGGATTATTGAATCCTGTGCGGGAAAGCTCCTGCGCTTTAGAAAACAAATGGAAGCAACTCATATTGCCATTTGGGCCGACATCAAAAAGAAACACAGTTCTCACGCTATTACCGCCGATGTTTCCATCGCCGAGACTGCGCACGCCGCTGAATTTTTTGGTGCAGATGCATTAATCGTCACCGGTACGGAAACCGGCAAAGAAGCCGATTTGCATGATCTGCTCGATGCTAAACAAGCATCAAAACTGCCCGTTATCATTGGATCAGGCATCACCGACCAAAACCTCAATAAGTATAAGGCCCACGCGGATGCACTTATTGTGGGATCCTGGATTAAAAAAGACAGTAATTGGAAAAATGAACCAGACCCCCATAAATTAAAAATCCTATTGGAGAAATGGCATAATAACTAGGCTAAAAGGCGTGGGGTTATGTGCTCAGATGAGCACATATTGTGTTGCCAGATACTTGTTTCAAACTTCCATTATTGTTAGACTGAACATAACGATTTTAACTTCATCCTAAGGAGGATTTATGAAAAATTTAATTTTAATTCTTTTGGTTTTATCTATCCAGTCCACTTTGGCATCCCCCATGTATTGTGAAAAAGGAGAACCTGTAATCATTGAAACAGGATTTTCAAAAATTAACGACACCTTATCTTGCCCTATGTATGCGGGTGCTTGCGTTTCCCAAGAACTTTGTCCCATCCTTTCCCCCATGTACTGCGAAGAAGGAGCACCCATGATGTTTACGAGCGGATTTAGCAAAATTGACGAGCAATTATCATGCCGCGTAATGACCGGTGCTTGTATTTCCCAAGAACTTTGTCCAGCGCCTACCCCCCTGTTTTGCCAAACAGGAAATCCCATGACCATGCTCAAGGGTTTTTACCCAATCAATGATACATTAGCTTGTCCAATATTTGAGTCTGCCTGCGTTGAAGAATCACTTTGTCCACAATATTAACTAAAACATATACAAAAAATCCCACCCGTACTAACGATCATGTACTCAAACGAGCACATGATCGTTTTTTGCAAATTGAAAATGGCCTGGGTTTATGATAAAATCAACTGACTTTATTTGACTTCAATAAATTAAAGGAAGATTTATGAAGAAATTAGCCTTAAGTTTTTTAACCTGTATCATGTTTTCCAGTCTTACTTTTGCGCTTGAAGACGTTTTACTAATCTCGATCAATAAGACTGTACCTCCAGAGGACGTTAATATTGCCCTCACTGATTTAGAAAGAATTGATTTGCCGCCTGGATCTAATCATTTAACCGCATTGTCAGATACCCCTCTGGGACCAAACCCACATCCCTCCGTCACCGGCAATAATTAGCCGCGTGCATTTGCCATGCTGGATAAAAAAAAAAGAAAAGAGGACCTTCAAAAACTTTTGCTGGAATGCAAGTCCTACGATGAATTTCTAAGAAAAGCATTTTCCTACTTACAAAAAGAAAATAAAATTTTTAATTATTCTGAACTGGCCAGACGCGGAGGTTTTCCTTCCCGCTCCTACGTCAGACAGCTTATTCTCGGACAAAAACATATCACATGGCATTCCTTAGAGGGAATCTGTCAGGCCTTTGATTTAACCGGTCTCTCCAAAAAATATTTCATTGTTTTATGGGAGATATCCAATATAAAAAATAAAGAAAAAAAAATAAAATACCATTCCAAATTAGCAGGACTTACCAAACAGATTCAAGGAAAAAAAACCCAAATCGATACTTCCATGTATGAATTGGAGGATTGGCCTCTAATTTATGCCTCTCTTGGCAGTGAACAAGAAGGGGCATCCTTGGTTAATATTCAACAACGTTCGAAATTAGATCTCAAGCAATGTGTTCTTATATTAAAGCTACTGGAAGAAAAAGGGGTAGCCCGCCAGGTCAACTCACATTACTTTCCAATCAGCAATCACATCGCGCTCAATGAACTGGGTGGTGATCAATTTTTTAAAAAATACTTTATAAAAAAGCTGGAGGCACTTAAAAAAAGAGCTGAGAAATATTTCACCTCCGAACAGGATTTATTCTTCCAATCAACCACCTGCATTCCTTTAAAAAAGATTAAACAATTCAGACAAGATTTAAGGGAATTATTACTGGAATATATTGATACCATTGAAAGTGCTGATGGTGATACCACGGTATCTCTTTTAGTCTCGATGTATGAAAACTAAAAAAAACCGATCATCCCCGCTTTTATAATTAAGAAAACCAATCCTCTACAGACACAAAATGATGAAAATATTCAGCTCGTGCCAGGTGCTCATCAGGACCACATTGGGATATAAGGGCCTTCTCCAAAGTGTATCCTCTCGGTATCGAAATCAAAGCACATTTTTTTTCAACTTCTTTAATCACCACAGTTGATATCTGCTCATCATGGTATTTCAATTCACAAAGGGTGATGGTCTTATCTGCACGTATAAATAGCAAATCAATCTGAAACCTTTCATCACCTTGCTTGAAATACGGTCCATAATTAATGACCTGATCTGCAAAACCCATTTTTTCCGCTAAAATAATTGCATTTTTTAAACAAAAATTCTCAAAAGCAAAACCAAGCCATGGGTTCCATTTATTTTTAACCAGCAAGGAAAATAAAGTTTTATTGGAACTAGCTTTAATAATCTTCAAATTCGGTTTAATAAATTTAAAATATAAGCAAAGAAATTCATCGGTGAGTTTGTATCGTTTATTTTTACTTTCATACCCTTTTTCATAAGAAGTATAACATGTAACAAAAAGAGCCTTTTCTAAATTATTCAAATATCCAAGCAATCCACCTCCTGAAGGAATTTTTAGATGTTCTGAAATTTCTTTTATGCTCCTCGGACGATCCTGTAAAAATCCAACAATTTGTTCATACGTTCGATAATCTCTAAATTGACTATAAAATATTTTTTCATATTCCCCAACAAAATAACCATTTTTAGTGAAGCAGAGTTTGTTGATATTTTGCTCTAACGAATACCTAGCATCAATTAATGTCAAATATTTTGGAACGGCACCAATTAATAACAGATATCTGAATATTTCATAAGCGGACCGCTTCGATTTGGCTAACAAAAAAGCTTCCCTTGGACTCAGCTGAGTAAGACAAATTTCCAAATCGATCCTTCCATACATCGCCTTTGATTTAATAACATTTTTTACCATATAGGATGAAACGGAACCACATAATATAATTAAAACTTTTTGTTTGCTCCATGACTGATCCCAATATTTTTTTAAAAGCGAAACTAATCTTCCTTGATTTGCAGCCAGCCACTGAAACTCATCAAAAAAGATAATCCATTTTTCGTTCGTATGTGACATAAAGTCTGTTAAATATTCAAAAACATTTTCCCAATGATCAAATTCAGCATGAGCCAGTACATCATCTCCAAGTTGTTTGGCAAGATCATGGACAAAATACTTAATCTGGGTCGGAGTTTTTTGACTTTCCAATCCTTCAAACCTCAAACACTTTTTACCTCTGACAAAATGCTCTATCAGGTAGCTCTTACCTATCCTTCTTCTTCCGTAAACTGTAACTATTTTCGCTCTCTTATCCCTAAAACATTGTTCCAATGAATCCAGTTCTTGCTTTCTTCCCACAAACATCAATTACTCCCCAATTCCAAACTATCTTTGCGGATACAAGCATTTCAAATCATCGTATCCGCAAACAAAGTTTACCAAACTATCTTTGCGGATACAAGCATTTTAAATAATCGTATCCGCAAACAAAGTTTATTGGGTTTATCCGGTTTTGCCAATTTCCTTTTCTATCACTGACACTTTTCACCCCTGATAATGTTCAAAATTTCAATAGCACCTGTCCAGGAATGTAACGTCACCCACAATTAAGAAAATCGCTTCCACTAAAGAATTTATAGAGCAGATTCACCAGATTCGCAGTTTATCACAAATATTGCTATCAAATTTTGGCATCGTACTTGGCCTGTCTATACAAGATTACGATTTAAAGTTTAGCCTAATTGATTGCCTCAAAATTTCTGTCCGGGAAAAGTACTTGGGATTTAAATACTGATCCATTTTTTCAAGTCCAAAATCCTTGATCGCCTTTCTCTTATTGCAATTAGAACAAAAAAGGCTGATGTTCGACACATCATTCGTTCCACCCATGGCAAAGGGGATGATGTGTTCATATTCTAGATTATGGGTGGACTTGCAATTTTCACACTCTCCATTTGCCCGCTTATAAACGATCTCTTTCACTTTTCTGGGGATATAGCGGCTGTTTTTTATTGGGACATTTGTTGGTTCTCTTTTAACTTCCACTTTTTGATTGATAAAGCTGTCTGCCATCAAAGAAATTATTTTATCCAAATCCTGTTCTTTAGTCAGGTTTTTAATTTTTTCCAATTTAAGTAACGTCTCGCTGGAAAAATTGACGTGTACCCGGGATGAATGCGGAGAAGTTTTTTTAATGACGGTTTTGGCCAAAGGTTTTAGTACGCCATAATTTTTTTTGAGTTCAAAAATTTTTTCTTCGCATGCCTGCTTGGTGGTGTTTTTAATTTCCTGAAATATCTCCAATTGTTTTTCTCTGGAATTGATCTTGGCATCTTTAAAGAGACTGCTGACGAGGTTGATATTTGAAAGGGAGAGTGAACCATCATCCACCTGATTTTTTAGTTCAGGTAATTTCCTGATCAATCGCATAGCATTGATTCTGCGCCACGCTTGTTGTTCGGAGTAATGCAACTCTTTCAAACAATAGTCGAAAAGGGATTTATATCCAAGATCAGAGTAGAGTTTTCTTCTTTCAATTTCTTCCAGATGAGCAAGGATGACCGATAAGAGTTGTTGTTCTTTTTTAATGAGATTTTTCGTTTGAAACAGAAGTTCTTTATCACTATAGTTTTTAATATTCATCTAATTTCCTTGGGTGTTTGGTTGCTTAAATAGGTAGCATAAAAATCAACAAAAGAAAAATGTCAGGATCTCCAAATTCCGCACTCAGCGTGCCTGCGGGCGTTTTGCTAATGCTTTTTAAAACACATCAGATGGATTTTGATAATCATGGAATACAAATTTAAGGAAACTTGCTTAAAAAATAAATTAAAAAGTTTTAAGAATAGTTATTGTGATTCAAAATATTTTTCAAAAAAATCTTACATGTGCATAATATTTTTAGGCACTCATCTTTATACTTGAATTTTAAATTTGATAATCAAACCAATCAATACCCTTCCAGGAAAAGGAAAACCATAAAGTTATAATGATTATCGTTTGACATCAGATCAACCCACCATTTTTTTGAAAAACTTTTTTGATGTAGCTGTTAAAAACCAGAAGATACGGGTGGCCACATTAAGTTGCCTTCCATTCTTAGATGATCAGCTTTACATTGTTCTAAAATATCCAGATCCTTTCTACTTGGTGTTAACTTGCCTTACGAACCCTTCACCCAATCCTTAATATATAAACTTTCAACTGATCAAGCAAAAGCCCGACCAAATCACTCCCCTGTTTTTTTTCTTTTTTGATTTTTCTTTCATCTTTTTTTTAAATTTTTTAAATTCTGCCGATCAACACAGATGAGAGTTTTTAGACTATGACCATGAAATTAGGTATTGTGACACTTCTACTGTTTGTTTGTTTTCATCCAGCGATGAGCCGTGCTGATTTAGGAACAATTAAGGGCCTCGCATTGGATGCACGGGATATTACCTGGGCAATATCCAAAACTGATTCCTACTATTTGACAACACAACAGGCTGATTTTTATGTGGAACTTGATAAATTAGAATTACACATAGAAGCACTTACTTTGCCTGGTTCGAGTTGCAGGCTCCCCACCCCAAATGATCATAAGATTATTTTTATGGCCAAAAATATTCCCCTTGTTCCTCCTGATTTCGACCCTAATGACACCCATCGTTTATCTAGCGCCGAAGTTAGCATTAATGGGAAACCTGTTGGTAATATTTATCAAGGCACCACCAGCAACGGTGAGCAAATCTCTGGTATGGCGCACTCAAGGGGCGAACCAATAGTTGGCAAACCCAGGGCATCAGAATCAACAACCTCACCAATAATTATAGAAGTGGATAATAAATCTTATGTATCAACAGATGGACAATCCTCCCCACTCAAACCAGGTAAATTTGAAAAAAAGATTGTAAATAAAACTGGATCGCTGGGATATTTGACTATGAAAGTTAACTCAGGGGCCCAAACTACCACCAATACTGACCCCCTTGATCCACTTACTCTTGAACCTTCTGAATCATCAATACAAGAAAAATCTAATTCTTCGGCAATCCAAAATGCGGTCCTGGCCACGTTGGGTATACGACCATACAATGATGACAATGCGAATCTTACTCTAAATGTCGATGGCACTGTCCAAGGAAACTATAACTCAAAGATCTTAACAACAGGGGGCAAGATCACTCCCTCCACCAAATTTACCTTAACTGGAAATAACTATCAGTTAACTGCCAGACTAAAACGCGATATTGATCCTACAAATTCAAAAAAATCCACCACCGGCGGCGAAATAAACATGCAAACCACCATACCACTGAATCCTATTCAAAAAATAGTACTAGAAGCGATTGGATCCCCGGTTGCTTTAGCTGGAAAAAGTTCTTATTATCTTGATCCCGACACGCAAGTATATGCCACATATCGAACAAGTGTATCAGCGGATGAGGATAATAGTGCAGTTACATTAGGCATGAACAAGAAAATAGACCCCCTAGGCCTTCCACCTATTGACGTTTCGCTTACCTATACTGACAAAAATAGTGAAAATCGAGTAGATCCTAAAGAAAATGAAAAACTTGGATCCCTCATCCTCAAATTTCGTTTCTAATTCCCGACCCATTCGATAGACTAATCAGAAAAAATAAATCTCAATTTTTTTAGATTATCTTCGATAAGACATCCAAAGGGGTTTGCTGATGAAAAAATATATATCCGTCATTTTATTATTCAGTGTTATGTTTTCACTATTACTGGGTCTGGATGTCGTGGCCACTGACTTTGAAAACAAAGAGGCACTGCAGATGTATGTTGTGGAAAATACCCTGATGGCCATCAATAAATCCAAAGAAGAAAGAAAAAAACATCTGGATCAAAACACCCGCAGTATTGCGTCCAGTGACAACGATGAAGAATTTGACCATCTGATCAATGATGAGAGCGCTTTAGATTGGTTCGACCAAATTGATGAGCTAGAAACCTACTAGTGCTGCTTGCACAATCGCTTTTGCATCAATCCCGAAATAGGATCTAAGTCTTTCCCTGGTATCGCTTAAACCGCCGCCATCGGTTCCCAGCGTGCGCATGCGATTGGGTAAAAATCTCGAGATCATATCCGGATAAAGGGACATATAATCAGTCACTGCCACAAATTGCCCCTGGGTTTCCCCCAGCATTTTTTCTATATGCGATCGTTTGAGGTTGGCAGGATTATGCATATTGTATTTTTCAATTTCCAAGGCTTCGTCACGCAAATTTTTAAATGAAGGGGCGCTAAACAGTGTGACTTGCATCTGGTGCTGTTCTTCCAAAATTTTTTTGGCCTTTAGCGCCTCATTCATTATGGCGCCACTTGAGAGAAGATTGATCTTGTGCGGGCCGGTCACGTTTGGTTTTTCAAATAAATAAAGTCCTTTAATAATATCCTCTTCCTCCACCCACTCTGGCATTTTGGCCTGCTTATAATTTTCATTATAAATGGTCAGATAATAAAACTCATCCAGATTTTTTTCATACATTCTTTTTAACCCATGCTTGATGATAACTGCTACCTCAAACATATAGGCCGGATCATAGGTTTTTAAGTTAGGAATGGTGGCGGCATAAATGTGTGAATGACCGTCTTGATGCTGAAGCCCCTCTCCGTTAAGGGTCGTCCGGCCAGCGGTGGCACCCATCATAAATCCCTTGGTCTTCATGTCATAAGCTGCCCAGGCCAGATCCCCGATCCTTTGAAATCCAAACATGGCATAATAAGTGTAAAAGGGAATCATGGGTATATTGAAATTGGCGTAACTACTGCCGGCCGAGATAAACGAAGCCATGGCGCCACCTTCGTTGATTCCCTCCTGCAGGAGCTGTCCATCGGTGGCCTCATGGTAATACAAAAGAGCATTCTTATCCACAGGCTCGTAAAGCTGGCCCTGGTTGGAATAAATGCCAAACTGCTTGAAAAGTGCTTCCATCCCAAAGGTGCGGGCCTCATCGGGAATTATGGGTACGATCAGTTTTCCAATATTTTTATCTTTTAATAATTTAACCAGGAGTGAGACATATCCGATGGTCGTGGAGACTTCCCGATCTCCTGAACCATTTTTAAAATCATCATAGATTGCGTCAGGTGGCAGGGTAAGCGAAATAAGGGGTGGGGATCTTCGGGGTAAAAATCCATTTAGGACGGCCCTTTTTTCCAAAAGATATCTGACTTCCCTGGATGAACTGCCTGGATGATAAAACTGGCAATCAATGGCGGCTTGATCCGTGATGGGAATCTCCAGCCGGTTTTTCAAGTCAATCAATTCCTGATCTGATAATTTCTTTTTTTGATGAGTGCTGTTTCGGCCTTGCCCTTCGCTTAATCCATAACCTTTAATCGTATGGGCCAAAATAACGGTGGGGCGATTATTCTTATTTTCCACTGCCCACTTATAAGCTGCATAAATTTTTCTGGGGTCATGACCTCCCCTGGATAACCATTCAATGTCCCTGTCCGATAAATGTTCCACCAGGGGTAGCAGTTCAGGATATCTTCCAAAATAATTTTTTCTGATATAATCACCGGTACTCACCACATATTTTTGATATTCACCATCCACCGTCTCATTCATAAGCTTAATCAGGTTGCCGGTTTGATCATTGGCAATTAGCTCATCCCACGGACTGCCCCAGATCACTTTTAAAACATTCCATCCGGCTCCTCGATAAACTCCTTCCAGTTCTTGAATAATTTTGCCATTTCCTCTAACCGGACCGTCCAATCTTTGCAAATTGCAATTGATGACAAAAATAAGATTATCCAGATTTTCCCGGCTGGCAACGGTCAGAGCGCCCAGACTTTCCGGTTCATCCATTTCACCATCCCCCAGGAAGGCCCAGACTTTTTGCTGACTGGTGGTTTGCAATTTTCTATTTTGCAGATATTTAGCAAATCTGGCGTGATAAATGGATAACATAGGAGCCAGTCCCATGGAGACAGTAGGAAATTGCCAATAGTCACTCATGAGTCTGGGATGCGGATAAGAGGATAGGCCTCCTCCTTCTTTCAACTCTTGTCGAAAATTTTTCAGTAAATTTTCATCCATCCTTCCTTCTAAAAAAGACCTGGCATAAATGCCAGGAGAAATGTGGCCTTGAAAAAAAATAAAATCTCCGGGAAAATCGTCTTTGGGTCCTTTGAAAAAATGATTGAAACCCACATCATAAAGCCAGGCTGCGGATTGATAAGAAGAGATATGTCCTCCGACATTGGTGGTTTTGTTGGCCAACACCACCATGGCAGCGGCATTCCATCTTATCATTCTCGAAATTTTTCTCTCCAGTTCAATATCTCCCGGATAGACTGGCTCCTGTTCTTTGGTAATGGTATTGATATAGCTGGTATTGATTCTTTCCAATTCCCTCGATTGAGCGCCTGATGCTTGTAATAATTCCCGCATTTTTCTCAGTAAAAAGACTGCTCTATCCGGCCCATGGGCCTTAAACACACTCTCAAGGGACTCCATCCATTCACCGGTTTCATTAGGATCAACATCAATTCTTTTTTTATTTATTTTCATCTTTAACTCTTTTATTATAGTTTTATATTGGTGTATATTGGGCGTAATTTCTTACATAATAATGGGAGTCTCTATGAAGCATACCAATCATTCTTTCAATGAAGCCTTGCTTGATTACATAAACCAGTCCCCGACAGCCTACCACGCCACGAATGAGGCCAAACAAGTACTTTTAAAAAAGGGATATACCGAACTTTTGGAAAAAGATGCTTGGAAAATTGGCAAGGGAAAATATCTAGTAACCAGAAATGATAGCTCGCTCATTGCTTTTACCACCCCTCACCCATTGACCGATGGATTCAAAATGGCCGGTGCCCATACGGACAGTCCTGGACTTAAAATAAGACCAAACGCTGGAAAAAAAGCCAATGAATATTTTCAAGTCGGAGTGGAAGTATATGGCGGTCCCCTGCTTAACACCTGGTTTGACCGGGATCTCTCCTTGGCAGGTGCCGTATTTTTAGAAATGGAAAATCAGACCTTGCAAAAGGTGTTAATTGATTTTGAAAAACCACTTGGAATCATTGCCAGCCTGGCGATCCATCTCGATCGGGAAGCCAATGACAAAAAATCCATCCAAAAACAAAAAGAACTCCCTCCCATTCTGGGAATAACTTCCAAATCTAATGCTAGTTTTTTAGATTTACTCACCATCCAAATTACCAAGCAGCACCCCAATCTAAAATTTAAAAAAATTCTGGATTATGATCTTTCGCTATATGATCAATCCCCGGTGAGAATCATCGGCATTAATGAAGAATTTATTGTGGGAGCGAGACTTGATAATTTGCTTAGCTGTTTTATTAACCTAGAGGCCATGACCACTGCCACCACCAATTCACTGATAGTTTTAAATGACCATGAAGAATGCGGCTCCACCTCCACCACCGGCGCAGATGGCAGTTTTTTAAAGGATGTGCTACTGAGAATCTGTAAAGATCAAGAAGAATATCAAAGAATGATTGCCTCCTCCATGCTCATTTCCTGCGATAACGCCCATGCCCTTCATCCTAATTTCCCGGAAAAAATGGATGAGGCCCATGCCCCGGTTATGAACTTGGGACCGGCAATCAAAATTAATAGCAACCAAAGATACGCCACCAATCTGGAAACATCTGGTATTTTTACTCATTTGGCCCAACAAATTGATATTCCTGTGCAAAAATTTTCATCCCGCAACGATATGCCTTGCGGAACTACGATCGGGCCCATTACCTCCAGTCACCTGGGTGTAAAAACCATCGATGTGGGTGTTCCAACTTTTGCCATGCATTCAATCAGGGAAACTGCCGGCACCAAAGATAGCTTTTATTTATATCAAATTATTTCAAAATACATGAGTACAAATTAACTTGAATATTGATTGACTAAAATTATTCTATGCCGTAAATTTTGCCGTCTGAAATAATAAACTTTTTTAAAGGTAGATCTATGACCAGTCAAAGACCCAGTATTCTTATCGCTTTCGGTGGAAATGCCCTGAACGTAAACAGTAAAAAACATGTCCATCAAAAAGAAGAATTTATTGTGGCCAGAAGAAGTATGGCCAACGTCGTTGATCTCCTGGAAAAAGGCTACAATAAAATAATTATCACCCATGGTAACGGGCCTCAAGTGGGAAGAATCGCCCTCCAGCAAGAACTCACTAAAAATGAATTCCCCCGGCAAATTACCCTGGATGTGTGTGTAGCCGATAGCCAGGGCCGCATTGGTTATATTTTACAAAACGTATTTGATAATATCTGTTATGAGCGAAAAATTAGAAAAAAAGCATCCACCGTTATCACTCAAGTGGTGGTGGATGTGAATGATCCCGCCTTTTTGTCACCTTCAAAACCGATTGGAGTTTTTTATTCCAAGGAAGAAGCTGAAGATTTAAAAAATCAAAGAGGTTGGGTTATGGCCGAAGATGCCGGCAGAGGTTTTCGCCGGTTGGTGGCTTCGCCTGAGCCAATTGAAATTATCGAGAAATCAAAATTTCAATTGCTGTTGGAACATGATTTTATCGCTATCGGTTGCGGAGGTGGTGGAGTACCCGTCATGCGCAATAAAAACCATGAATTAAGAGGGGTGGAAGCCGTGATAGACAAGGATAAATCCTCGGCACTGCTTGCCAATACCGTTGGGATTCATACCCTCATCATCTTAACCGAGGCCAACTTTGCTTACCTAAATTTTAATACCCCCAACCAGCGTCCTATCAAAACTGCCCGCGTAAGTGAAATGCAAGATTATGTTTCCCAAGGACAATTTGCCAAAGGCTCAATGGAACCCAAAATTGAAGCTTGTGTAAGTTTTTTAAAAGGCGGAGGACAAAGGGCCATCATTGCCAATTTATTTGATCTTCCTCGCGCATTGGAAGGAAAAATTGGTACTGAAATTCTACCTGATCTAAGTTGAAAGACTAAACTTGAAAATGGCCCCTTCAGCTGTGGGCAGGCATTGCAAGGATCCATTCATGGCCTCCGCAATTTTTTGAGCAATAAACAAACCAAGCCCCCTACCCGGATAATTTTTTTTGGTGGTAAAAAGCGGATTAAAAATCTCCTTTAAAATACTGGGATCAACCCCGATACCGTTATCTTCCATGACAATATCCATTTGCGATTTATTGACCGAAATATTTAAATTAATTTTGGGACGTCCGGAATCTTTAGCAAAATAAATAGCATTATCCAAAAGTTGTGAACAGACTTCCAAGACCCCATTGATATCCACCTCCACCACTTCGTCACCATTTTCAATTTTAGTGGTAAAATCTATATTGGCCTTGCGTAACTCCTCTCTTTTTAGCTTGGAAATTCTATCTACCAAATGATTCAACTCAATTTTTACGTAATTAAATAAATTGGAAGCCTTGGATAAGGCAATAAATTTTTCAGCAATATGGCTGAGTTTCTTGGCCTCCTTTTCAATAATCAATAATCTTTTATAACAAATGTCATCCGGGTTGGTCGGCCGATTTAGTTCCCGGTAAAGATACACCTGGCCCAAAATAATGGTCAGAGGATTATTAAATTCATTCCCGATACTTTCTGACAGTTTGATAATCGAAGTCAAACCGGTCATTCTTTTTATTTCCAATTGTTTTTTTACACACATTTGCCAAAGCGCTTTTTTCCCTCTGTAAAAAAGTCCCAACAAAAAAAACAAGATCGGCAAAATGCACAGAGTGATCATATAACTATTTTTTGATTTTATAATTGAAAATAATTCCTGATACGAACCTGCTACTTTTAGTTCCAGCATATCCATGAATATAACCAAAACTCCCAGCATGAATCCGATTATCATTGATATAACTGGATAGAGATATTTACCTATTTCTTTCATTAATTCCTAAATTTAAACGGGAAATTTAATAGTAATTAGATTAATCAAGACAACCACATATGCAAAGAATTAATTTATATTTTTTAAATCTCCAACAATAGTGTGCAATAATGAAGAGGGGATCATGACCGATCCCCTCTCTACTAATATTATTTAAATTTTTTCTTTAGAATTTCACCCAGCTGTAAAGTGGCCTTATCACCAAGTTCGTAGGTCACTCGCACCGAAGGTTTTTTAATATTAATGATTTTTCCAAGATCAATGGGAGTACCAATAATCACCAAATCACAGTCCGTTTTATTAATGGCCTTTTCCAAATCCCTCATTTGTTCCTCGCCATATCCCATGGCCGGCAGCAAAATTCCCACATTGGGATACTTTTTAAAGGTCTCGGCAATTTTTCCATCAACGTATGGCCTTGGATCTACCAACTCTTTGGCCCCATACTGATTAGCGGCCACGGTACCTGCTCCATATTTCATGTGGCCATGAGTGAGCGTCGGGCCATCTTCCACCACCAGCACCCGTTTACCTTTAATGTTTTGTCCGTTTTCCACAAAAATCGGAGAATCTGCCTGAATAACTATGGCCTTTGGATTTCGATTTTGAATATTTTTCAAAACTGTTTCGATGTCTGCTTTTTTAGCTGTATCCACTTTATTGACGATCAACACTTCGGAAGATATCAAATTGGTTTCGCCTGGATAAAAGGTCAGTTCATGTCCCGCACGGTGGGGATCCACTACGGTGATTTCCAAATCTGATTTATAAAATGGCATATCATTATTTCCACCATCCCATAAAATAATATCCGCTTCTTTTTCGGCTTCTCTTAGAATTTTTTCGTAATCAACACCTGCAAAGATAACAAACCCTGCAGCAATATGTGGTTCATATTCTTCTCTTTCTTCAATGGTACACTCATGTTTGTCCATATCCTCCATCGTGGCAAATCGCTGCACAGCTTGTTTAGCCAGATCGCCATAGGGCATTGGATGTCTGATGGCCGCCACTTTTTTGCCCATACCTTTTAAAAATTTCTCTACCGCCCTGGTGGTTTGTGATTTGCCACAACCAGTTCTGGTAGCACAAATTGATATGACCGGCTTGGTGGATTTGATTTGGGTGGATTTAGAACCAAGCATGGTGAAATCCGCACCACAAGCATTAACCAAAGAGCACTTGTTCATAACATATTCATGAGGTACATCACTATAAGAAAAAACCACTTCTTGTACGCTATATTTTTTAATAAGCGCAGTAAGTTCCGACTCATCAAAAATAGGAATACCTTCTGGATATAATTTTCCCGCTAATACCGCCGGATATTTGCGACCATCGATATCTGGTATTTGAGTGGCCGTAAAGCAAACCACTTCATAATTTTGATTATCCCGATAAACACAGTTGAAATTATGAAAATCTCTTCCTGCTGCTCCCATAATAAGTACACGTCTTCTCACCATAAAATCCTCCTCGATTTCTATCCTTGATATTAATTCTAATCTCGCATTAAATGATACATAATTGCTTTTTGCGCATGCATTCTATTTTCTGCTTCATCAAACACCACTGACTGGCGTCCATCAATTACTTCGGTTGCGACTTCTTCACCTCGATGTGCAGGAAGACAATGCATAAAAATTGCATTTTTGTCAGCCAGATTCATCATTTTCTGATCAACCATATAACCGTTTAGATCTTTCAATCTTTGATCTCTTTCTTTTTCCTGTCCCATACTGGTCCAAGTATCCGTGTAGATAACGTTAGAACCCTTCACTCCTAAAGCAGCATCTTCGACAAATTCAAGCTTCATTTCAGGATAAATTTTAAGGGCAATTTTCTTAACATCCTCTCTTTCTTTTAACTGATATTTCATAGGAGAAACCACTGTCATATTCATTTTAAAATTGGCACACATATAAATCAGAGAAAGAGTCATATTATTGGAATCTCCCACGTAGGTCAGCTTCATGCCCTTGGTATTTTTACCCAGTTTTTCCCTGATCGTCATGATATCGGCCATGACCTGGCAAGGATGATTATAGTCGGTCAATCCGTTAATAACCGGAATCGATGCATGTTTGGCCAGCTCTTGCACATCGCTATAGGCAAAAGTTCTAATCATAATTCCATCCATATATCGGGACAAAACGTTGGCCGTATCATAAATCGTTTCGCCTCTAGAAAGTTGCAGATCGTTGGCACCAAAGAAAAAGCCGGTTCCACCCAATTGATAAATTCCCGCTTGAAAAGAAATTCTAGTACGGGTTGAATTTTTCTGAAAAATCATCCCTAAAATTTTACCCGAAAGAGATGTGGCATACTCCTTAGGATTTGCCTTCATTTGATCTGCCAGATCAATCAAAGCATGCAGCTCTTGTGATGTGTAATCAAGTAAACTAATAAAATCTTTCTTTTTCACAGATTTCCTCCCAAAACAAAGCATTAAATTCAAGTTTTAAACGCCTAAACTAATAGCAAACTTTTCTTTTCTAAGCTACAGGATAATGTGCAACGGTTGATAGGATTTGAAATAAAAGCTGACTTTATTCATCTTGCTGTGCGTCTGCTTTGGTTTCGCTAGTGATTTCGGCCCTGGATCTGATGATATTACTATCCTTGATGACTCCCAGGGATTTTAGTTGCCCATGTTTAAAATTATGGACAAAATTTTTGCCTTCCTTGGTTTTGGATGAGAATTTACCAAAAATAAACACATTGTCCTTCCCAAAAATCCGCTCAATATCGCTTTTATTGGCAAAATATTTGGCAAACTGCTCAAGGAGAATTTTAAAATCATAAACCGACATATTTTGATAATGCGAGCTTAAAACTTTCAAATAATAATTTTCATAACTATCTTGCAAATGGCTAACACAATTTTCATAATCGCCTCTATTTTGGGCCCGCTGTAAAAGACCGGCACCCTTAATCGTGGAGTCATTTTTGCAAATCTCCAAGATATCCTTATTCACCAGATCAACTCTTTTTTTATTAAAATATTTGATACCTGCCTGGGTCACCGCTGTTTTAATGTTTAAATCCATGGGAGGAATCAATTCATTCTTATCAACCCAGCTGGTGATCTTGGAATCCACTGCCGCATAAGAGCGCAACAAACCGGTCATTTTGGCCTTCCGCTTGGTAGCCGATTTAAAAGTACTGGCAAAATATTTGACGGAAAAAGAAGCGAAGATAATTTCCTTATCGTTGAATTTTAGTTGCTTTTGACTGACTAATAGATCCTCTTGGCTTTGATATTCCAGATAGAAAATCCGCTGATCCACTTCCTTGTATTGATTGAGGGCCGCCACATTGAATATTTGCCAAAAAAGTTTTGGAAGGATGATCTGCCAGATCGTCGAACTGCTTACGGTTCTTATAAAAGTGTGTTTAAAAATATTTTTTAACTGGCCATCTTGATAAGTTTGCACCCGCTCAGTCTCCTTATCATTCATCCCCTTCCAAAAAAGGACGGTATATTTAGAGCCCAGGTTTTGTTTGACCCGGACTTCTTCACTCACCTTGTAAGGCGCAAAAAATGCATCATCAAAACTTGCTCCCAGGAATAATTTATCCAACTCTCCAAGCACTGGGTTACCGGTATTTGGACTTAGATCCTCCTCATTGAAGCTAAGATGAATCGTTTTAGAAGAAGTCTGTGAATAATCGTATTCATATTGTAGCAAGGTCAGTTTCAGTAATTTTAAAAGTTCAAGTTGCAACTGGGCACTGAACTCGGTGGATGATTTTTTTTCTCTTTCATAAGAAATATTGACTTTAGGCAACAGCTCATCAATTTTTTCATCCTCTTCACCTACAACCTGCACACTGACCTTGGTTAAATTCTGGTAACCATACATAAAGGCTGCCTGCGCATTTAAATTAATACCGGGATAAACCGGCGTTTGATAATTAAGTGCACCTCCCACTTCTGCCGACAACTGGTCGATCCTTTCAAGGTACTGATACTCACTAAGCTCGCTTAATTTTTGACTGCGAAAATAAAAAAAAGGAAAAAAAAGATATTCATAGTTATTAGTCAATCCATCCACAAAATTTTCCGCAAAATGAGAGAACCGATACACCCGTCGAAATTCAAGCCCCGCATAAAGTCCTAGAAATTGATCAGTGATTTCTATCAGACCTTCATTTTTTAGACTGGTTAACAGATGGTGGGCATCCACTGTGATAATTAATTCATCGGTCACAATAAAACGAGTATCATGTAATACATCCGGATCCACCTGGCGCCTTACTGATATTTTAATTTCGCCAAAAGGAATCTGCCAAAAAAACGACGGATTGTTAAGGACGCCAAGTTCATAACCGCTATTTAAAATCTCCCCGGCCTGCTGGTTTCCAATCTTTTGATAAATATCCTTCATCTTATTAAAAACCCTATCAATTAACGGGGCAGCCTGATCCTGCATATTCGTCTTTAATGATTTCTGAGACGATGATCCCTTGAACTTTTTACTCAGTAAATCCAGATTTTTAATTTTAAATGTCTTGAACTCACCACTTCCAAAAATGGAAAATGATAACCCCAGGAATATTAAAATATAAATAATTTTGCTCATGAAAAAAATCTACTCATAACTATCCTGCCCATAAAACGTCCAACCCTCAAACCACTGATATGTTATATGAATGCGGATCGGATACCTCATTATATTTATGAGTTTTTTTATCATAAATAATAAATCCCAATCATTTGAAATGCTTAAATCAAGAACTGCCTGCAATTGGAGGCAGTCCACCTTATTCAAGCTTTTCTGGCATTTTCCGACATGCATTTACCTTTTCAACATTACTTAACTGAACTTCCTATAGGACCGATTGATGAACATTCTTACCAAGCACAAAAAAAAAGGCGAAGATGGTTTCAAAAAATTTATCTGTAACCTAGAAACCAGCACTGAAGCAAAGCAAAAGGAGATTCTAGAAGTCGCCTTTTTAGAAGATCCGGTCTATATTTCAGCGGTCATTCCCAATTTGATAAGCGCTGAGTTTATCACCAAGCTCTCCCGCCAAGAGGTTTTAAAAGTCTATAATAATTTAAGTAATCCAATTAAAATGTTTCTGTACGCTTTTTTGAACACCCCCACTGAAAAAATCCTGGTCAATGAATTATTACCCAGCAATTTAAAAAGAATTTACGATGACGAAAAGGAAGTCACTTCCAGTCTAAAAACCGGAGAGCAGGAAACTGCCCGTTTTACGATTGTAAAAATTATTCGTAGTCTGCAAGAAAGACTGGAAATAGAACGTTTTAAATGGAAATTGCCCAGTCCCACGGTATTAAACGGGACACATTTAGAAAATCCCAAGGACGGCATGTTTTCTCTCACCTACGAGGAAAACAATGTTCCGGCACTGGAGGGCAATTATAAAAGCAAACAAAGAGACGGCAAATGGTTTCACTACTACCCAAACGGCAAGACCATGGCAGTGGGATACTACACCTGCGGTGAAAAATCAGGAGATTGGATTTTTAATTTCACAAGCGGTGCTAAAAAGGCCAGTGGAGCATACCGGGATAATTTAAAACAAGGCCAGTGGATCCTGTACGACAAGGACGGAATAGAAAAATTTGTTTTTTATGATCGGGGAAGAATCAAATAAGATCAATCTGTTTTTCTTTTTTAATAATACTCATCGCCGCATGAATACCATCAATCGCTGACGATACAATGCCCCCGGCCCAACCGGCACCCTCACCTATCGGATAAAGACCTTTGATATTTGCTTCCAGGCTTTGGCGATCCCGCAATACCTGAACCGGAGACGAGGTCCGGGTTTCAGGCCCCAGCACCACCGCCTCACCCGAAATAAAATTCTTCATTTGTTGATTAAATTTTAAAATGGCTTTTCTCAGTTCCGCACAAACAAAATCGGGTAAGATCTGGGAAAGATCACAGGGGAAGACACCCGAGGGGGTGGACGACTTATTTTTTAAATGCGTGGTCTTTTTTGCTTCTAAAAAATCCCCAAGCATTTGTGCCGGAATTTCTTTGCCGCTCGCCAATTCCCGGGAATGATCAAAAGCCGCTCTCTCGATGGCCTGTTGAAACTTTATTCCAGAAAAAATATCATCCTTTAAATCTGTACCCTTAACCGACACCACCAAGGCTGAATTACTCCACGGAGACATGCATTTGGCATTACTCATACCGTTGGTGACAATTCCTTGAGGTTCGTTACCACTTGATAAAATCAAACCACCAGGACACATACAAAAACTAAAAACGCCCCGGTTACTTTTTTCATCGTGATGACTGAGTCTATAACTGGCAGTTTTAAGATTAGGATGACCTGCAAATTTTCCATATTGGATTTGATCAATATACTTTCTAGGATGCTCAACTCGAAGCCCTACCGCAAAATCTTTTTTTTGAAGATGCACCCCCACCTCAAATAAATGGGCATAAACATCCCGTGCCGAATGGCCAGTGGCTAAAATAACATTGGGAGCAAACATTTTCTTTTGATGATTGATTTCCACACCATAAACAGCACCATGTTCAATCAAAAGACCGGTCATTTTGTGGTTAAAGTGGATCTCACATCCTTGCGCTTGCAAATATTGACATAAACTGATGATAATCTTTCTTATATTATTTGATCCGATATGAGGATTTTTTATCCATCTGGTTTCGCTGGGGGCACCAAACTCCACCAACTTTTTCATAACATAATCGACGTAGGGGGATTTACTTCGACTGGTTAATTTCCCGTCACTATAAAGTCCGGCCCCCCCCAGACCAAAACAAATATTGCTCTCTGGATTCATTTCCCCGCTTTTCCAATAGTGGGCGATACTTTTGATTCTTTCATTGAGCGGCTCCCCTCTTTCAATAAGCACCGAGGTGATGCCATATTCTAAAAACCTTAAGGCACAAAATAATCCGGCCGGTCCGGTTCCCACGATAATAGGCTTTTCATGCAAACTAGCTAGCTGGGGGAACACTTCCTCATCCACTGAAAAAATCTCCCCTTGTTCGATCATTTCGATTTGATAATTATAGCGGGGAGCTTGATCTCTTTGGGCACCCCTGGCATCCAGATTGCGGGATAAGATTCTAAAGGCCTTCAAGCGGGGATACTCTTTGGCCAGATAGTCATTTAAACTTTTATTAAAAGGGAGGTCAAACTTAATTATTTTTGCCATAATATCCAGAGTAACTACCATATGAGGTAAAAAATGCATATTGAATTAATTATCATTGGCAATGAAATCATCTCCGGTGACACCCCAGATGCCAATGGGCCCTGGCTGTCACAATATTTAGAAACCTGGAATGCCAAGCTTGATCAAATCTCCATTATTCCAGATCAACCAGGTGTCATTTTAAATACCCTTTCTCAATCAATTAATCGCTCTAACCTCATTATCATTAGTGGAGGGCTAGGCCCCACGGATGATGATATCACCAAAAAAACCCTGGCTGGTTTTTTTCATAAAGATCTTAAAATCAATCCGGTGGCACAGGAACTGGTGAAATCCCACTACGTTCGCCTCAAGCGCCAGTGGGTGCCCGAACACAACTTTTATCATATGATCCCGGAGGGATTTGAACCTCTATCCAATAACATCGGACTGGCCCCTGGACTGTTTTTTCAAACGGCCACTTATAGCATCATCGTTGCCCCCGGTGTACCTTTGGAATTTCAATCAATCATTAAAGAAACCATCCCTTTGAAAAATTTAATTGATGCTCAACCTCCCTTGTACCAACTGCAAATCAGAACCAAAAATATCACTGAAGAAATGATTTTTAATGAAGTCGGTATTGAACTTTTGAAAAAAATCCGTCCTTTTACCGAGATCTGTTCCTATCCACGCTCCTTTGGCGGCGTTGACCTGGTGATTAAATCCCAACAAGATATCCAAACACTTAAGGAAGATTTTTTAAACTCCCCGCTTAAACAATACATCTGGCAAATCGGCAATCTTTCCCTGCCTGAACTCATCATTCAAATGAGCACTTCAAAAAAAATCAAACTGGGCCTTGCGGAATCATGTACTGGAGGGCTCATTAGCTCCCTGCTAACGGACGTAAGCGGAAGTTCAGCCTGCTATATGGGAAGCATCGTGGCCTACTCCTACGAAATAAAAATGGATCTTCTCGGAGTAAAACAGGCCACCCTGGATAGCTATGGGGCGGTCAGCAAGGAAACTGCATGGGAAATGGCCAAGGGTGCATTTGAAAAACTCAAAGTGGATATCGCCATAGGAACCACTGGGATTGCCGGTCCCATGGGTGGAACCAAGGAAAAACCAGTTGGCACTATTGGTATTGGACTTTTTTCAAAAAATTATTCCCACAGCGATCTTTTGGTGTTTAGAGGCAATCGTATTGAATTAAAAAAGCGATTCTCGCAGGCCGCTCTCCATAAGCTTTTAGAAGTAATAAAAACCAGTTAAACCCAATCTGACCATAATTTGGGGCAGGATTTTAATGGACCTTCTCCCAGGTGGAACCTTTTTTCAATAGGTTTTAAATTGGCAACCATATTCGTCTGATATTTAGGGTAAAATTTTACCATAAGCTTATAGCGTGGCTTAAGGAGGACGCCTTAACTTGCCGATGAGAAAAAAGAGAAGGAGAAGAGGATTTGCCTAAAAATAATTGTTTGCTCAACATAACCAGGTATCTAGTGTGCGTATTGATGGCAACTCAATTGGCCAGTTGTATTAGCAGCGGTGGACCTAATAAAAAAAGCAAAACCACCACCAATTCCACTAAACCTAATTCGCCGGTTTTTGAAAGCACCGACTATGTCCGCTTTGTCTATCACGACACCAACTACAATGCAGTTCTACCGATCAGCGTCTCCATGATTGATACTATCTATCTCCAAGGAAAGAGCGTCCATAATTTCATCGACAATGGTAACGCCTCCACCGTCTTATGCCTGGTTACTCACTACGAAACGACCATGGTTAGCAATAAAATTTTAATAAGTGCACTCCGTCCGGCCAATTTTTTAAATCAAAATTCCAATACCCGGGAAAATTACTTCTTCTTTTCACCTTCGGATACGACCGCCAACCAGTACTTTTGCAAAAAAACAGGTTTAATCAATGCCATGAATATCAAATATCCAGGTCACAATATCGCTTACTCACCTAGCGAAATGCAGATGATCTCCACCACCTCCATCACTTCCAATTATTTTGCCATCCATGCAGAAGGTGGATCAATCATTACGCAAATGGAAGTGAATCATCTTTCTTTAAAAATCAATGCCGGTCCTGACCCCACCGATCAAAATACCTTTAGCTGTGTCACCACCACTGAATGTAAAAATAAAGGGTACGACTGCTGTTCAATGAACCAATGTATCAAAGACAACACACTCAAGGACGGCGTCAATACCAGCAGCAACGAATATATCCAGGCCATTTTGGATATTCAACAAAATCAGGCCACCTTCAAGGACTATCCCAATTTCTTCCATGTCTGTGGCAACGAAGTAGAGGCCACACCTACGCCGACTCCTACTGTAAATCCTGAAGAAGAAAACACCCTCTGGCTGCAAAAATTAAAACATTTATACGAATGCACCACCCCCCTAGAAGGTGAAATGTCGATTTGTACGGTCACGCACCCCAATGCCCAAACCGGCGTCTTCTATTCCACCACTAATGATGATCGGAATTTTAGAACCACCTTACCGGCTGACTCCTTAATGCCCACTCACAGTGTGGTGGAAATTATCTACGCTGGCACCACCCTTTTTACGAAAGGGGAAATCTATAATCCCACCAACGGCAAATATACCATAGGCCAGGGCAACGACACCCTCATTGATCCGGTGGTGGTTTCCCTTACCAATGTGCAACCAGGAAGCAATCCGCCTGATTTGGATTTATTACTAAGATATAAGGTCGACGGTAGCTGCGAACAAATCAATTCCATGATTTCCAAATGTAAAAAATATTATATTCAAGGCCAAAACTCCAATCCCACCAGAGTCGATGACCATCCCACCGGCACAGATCTTTTTTACCTTCCCAGTTACGCAGATATCTCCAAGTCCGTCGTGGTGGAAGTGGATGGTATTACCAAAATTAGAAATATTCACTGGCAATTAATCAATAGTTCTCCCGCACACATTCAATTTATAGGAACCGGGCAACAGGTTTTTGACACTCAATCAGTCATTATCACCTATTATGTAAGTAATTCCACCCTTTCCAATGTTTTACAAGCAAAGCAAACCGCCTTGGAAGAAATTGATAAAATGTGTAATTGCGGAGGTAAAAACAACTGTTCACTGACTCCGGTCATCACTACCAATCTCGGTGTCGAAAGTATTTCAAACTATAAATGCGTTTATCCGGAAAACAACAGTCTGCCGGTACCTTTACAACAGATAGTCTATCTCAATCCTAAAACGGTTCCGGTGCGCTTATTTGACAAGCAGGGGGTTTCCAAAAAAGAGGCCACCTACGAAGTTTCCCAAGAAGGATCTCTGTTTAAATATTATAAGGATAATTTATTAAAACCCAATAATCTTTTTGATGTTAGTGGTAATTACAAGGATGACATCTACATTGGCTTTAATGAAATATATGGAAGTCTGAGTTATCTCACCGACAGTGCCAAACCTGCCCTGGAAATCCGGGTGGTAAAGAATAAAACCTACGATATTTTTGTAGATGCAGGAGTGTTCTCATCTTGTTATTTTTGCGGAAGCGATTATTATTCCAATCTGGCCAAGCTCTTTCCGTCCAACTTCAGCACCTGGGGAGGGGGTTATACGCCCGATCCATCCCAGACCAGTCGAATCAAAACCAACGTACATAGGGCCGACGATTCTCATTTCGGCAGGAGCTGTTATGTGCCCGCCACCATGATACCGTGGTCACATCGGGCAAGCAGCGATCGTCAAGAGCAGCGCCAAAGACGCCTGGCCACCCAGCATTTTTTATTCGCCAACGGTTATAATCGAGACTGGTATGGGTTTGACTATGGCTCGGTCATTGGATCTTTTGATGGTGTCAAATGGTTTGCCATTGGCAATGAAAGAAGAATCAGGGCCGAGGGCAATAAATTATTTCTAGCAGTCAATGCTTACTTTGGTGATCTGACCTTAGCTAACCAGGTGCCTTTCCAAGTCACCGTCCAAGACTCTATCACCACCATCAACACAGGTGAACTCATTTCTTCTGACTTTGAAAATGCCGGCGCTGAATGCCAAAAATATCATGTATGTAACACAGATAAAGATTGCGTAACCCAACTGGGATGGAACTACGCTTGTGAAACCATCTCGGGCATTTCCACCAGTTGGCCAATTTTTGATGAAAATGCCTTGGAGCTTCCTGACCAATCACAAACCATCATGCTCACCCAAATCATTAAAAATCTCACTGGTGGCAGTAAAAGGTGCGTTTACCGGGGAAGAGGTGCTCCCTGTCACACCAATTATCACAGCATCTTTAACTCATCGACCGGAGGAACTGTTTCTTACGATGGCACCAAGACGATTGGACTGCATAGCTGCGTTCCCAATAGTTATTGTCAAAATTTTAGAAATACCGTGGAAGAAGAAAAATTCAATAACAAAATTGCCCGTTTTGGCAAAACGGTAAAAAATGTCAATAACGATACCACCAATCCTATGGATGATGTTCACGAGTTCGGACTGGGAGCACCGATTATTGGCAGACCTTTAAAATATTTCGGAGACACTACTATTCCCTATGATGTGGAAGGAAATTTAACCAGCAATAATCTGGTTTCCCTGTGCCTGCCCGGCAGAGATCCCAGCATTAGAACGCTGGTGGATTCCCATCGGGCTGTCCCCGGTCTGGAATTTTCCGGAGATCAGGTTTTAGAAATAGGCATCACTCCTTCCAGTTCCACGGCTGCCTCCAATTATCTAAGCTCCTGTAGTATTTTAGATAAAAGTGGAAACTATTATTACAAGACAACCTCCCACTATACCGGCACCATTCCTTCCTTGAACAACGCAACATTAGTGGCCTTATCGGGTGGACAGGCACTGCCCACCAATGCGCTTAAAACCTTTGAAGCCACCAACATGACGGGCAACGAAAATATCGTCAAGGATTTTACCTTGGAATCAATCAAAAGTATTACGCTGGAAGAAAACCGTTGTCTGCGCTCCCCAGGTTCCAGTTGTCATACCGATTTAGACTGTGCGCCTTCCTGGTATATGGCCAACAAACTCTCCGGTATCACGGCGGCTGATTATGCCTCTATCCTTAATAAATATGAGGTTGAGTTCTGGCAGCAGGAACTAGTGTGCTCGCAGGAATACGATCCGGAAAATAGTTTATTTAAACTTACCAATAATCGTTGCTGTCGAAAAACCAATCAACCGCTTTCCATCGGAACCTTGCATGGTGATGCCGGAAGCACTGACCCCACCGGCACCAATTTTGATCCAAGCGGTATTCCAGGTATTGTAGCTAACCTTGACAACTTTACTAGGTACAGCCGGATGAGCACTATCTACCATGAAATGCAAACTGAACCCAACAAATATCCCGTCCTGTCCACCGCTGTTATCAATCAATGCTCAAGTAGTTCATGCATGGACAAAGAAAATCTCAAAAATCAATTTTTCACCTTCAGCAAAACTGCTGAAAAAACCTGTTGCAGTGGTCATTTTATTCGCAATTTTCATACCGACAATGGTGGCGGGCACAACTGGTCTTATTCCAAAATGCAATCCATCAATAAATCCTCCTTCAACTGCTATAACTGGAGTGTCTGTTTGGGAAGCACTTGTGGCGATGATTTCACCTGTGACCACACGGATCTGCCGGATGATGCCAACTGCCGGATGTATTCCACCAGGGATTCCCAGGCAGGCAAAATTTTTGATTGGCTGGGTACCTTGGAATTAACCGGCATCCCGCAAGTCATGATTAAATCCCGAACTCATCCAGATATTTTATGCCGGGTAAACCCGGAAGACCAAACTTTACCAGGCACCACCCCTCCGCCGGGAATTATCACCACTTCGGCCAATGCAGAAGAATACCAGGATGCTTCTAATCCTGCACTTAGATATCTGTCCTCTCTGGATAAAAATAATTTTGATAGCAATTTAAAACCAATTTTCTCTCCTGATTCCGTCAGCTGTTGTATCGCCGCCGGAGAAAAAGTCGAAGTGGGCACTGATAAAAATATCTGTTGTACCGGATATATCAATCCCCAAACCAATCGCTGTGCCCTCCCGGATTTTGCCAATGTCAGCGTCTATCTCAATCGCTACGTTTCATCTCATGCCAAGGGATTGAACGATTCCAGTTTTGATGAATACACCGGTTATATCAAGGATCTCTCGGTCGTCAAAACCCTTGGTTGCAAGATTTGTGCATCCAGCAAACTTGCCACGGGAATTACCTTGAACAAGTTTAAAGTCCCCGGACACGAAAATAACAGTTATGAGATAAAAAGATTTTTATCCAGCAACAACGCTAAAACCGATAACTACATAGGTCTGGCAGGACTTTATGATGCAGGTCTGCGCTGGAATACTCACGTTTATTGCTATCCCGAAGATGGTGGTGAAAACCCCGCCTATTTATCAGTTATAGAGTGTGAGTAAAATAATCAAGGCCAGGATAATACGATAAAGGGTGAATCCCCCGAAGCCAATTCTGTTAATCGTCGATATAAAAAAATGAATGGCCAGTATCCCGGTTACAAAAGAGACTCCGGTTCCTATCAGACAATTAATAAAATCAATGGTGGGTGATTCCATCAGTTCGGGAAGCTTGAAAAAAAATCCCCCCCAAATAACCGGCAGTGATAACAAGAAGGAAAAGCGTGAGCTTTGTTGCCTACTGAGCGCAAAAAAGCGACAGGCGGTGATGGTGATACCCGAGCGGCTCACCCCCGGAAAAATGGCCAACGCCTGCATGAGCCCGATAAAAAAAGAAGCCTTCCACATAATCACTTGATCTATTTTTTGTTCACAGTTTTTGCCATATACTTTATCCACTCCCCACATTAAAAGGCCAAACACCACCAGATTGATCGCAATCACCAGAGGGGATCTACCAAAATCAAAGGCAATTTTTTTTAAAAACAAGATAGCAATAAAACTGATCATCGTGGCAAAGAGTAGATTGACCACCTGAGGATCTCTTTTCTTTTTAAGTTTGAAAAAATCACCAAACCCGAGAGTTAAGGCCCACAACTCCCTTTTGAAATAAATCATTACCGCCAGTGCGGTACCAACATGCATGGACAAATCAAAAGAAACCCCGGGGTCACTAATCTTTAGAACCTGGGGAAGCAGCGCCAGATGCCCGCTGGAACTGACCGGCAAAAACTCGGTCACCCCCTGAATCACACCATATAGAATTGAACTTAGATAATCCATTTTATTTAAAATACTCCTTATTGTTAACAGTCAAGGCCAGCTTGATACTGTTCATTTTGCGTATAAACTCCTCGCTATAATAGGAAGCTTCTTTCATATTTTTGACCGAGATAACGCTTTCATATCTAGAAAGGACGACTTCCAACAATTTAATCAGATCCCCATCTTCCCAATTAAGGGCATTTCTCGAAAGACTTTTAAAATAATCGACGACATATTCCTCCAGCAGTTTTTTATCATTATCTCCCACATCCCGGGTCGCAAAGTAGTCTAAAATAACCACGGGAGTGAACTCTTCCATTATTTTAGGAAATTCAAAAATATCCTCGTAGTCCATATACCACACAATACTGGACCAAAACAGGTCCTTGAAATTTTCCCAACTAACCAGGGAATTGGGTTGATCGCTATAATTAAACTCCAAGACCATCGCATTCTCAGTGTCCATCGGTATCAAGGTTTCAAACTTATTTTGTCTTTGACCGTCCGTAAAATTAAACGTCTGATTAAATCTCAAGAATTCATAATTTCCTATTTTTTCAAAAGTCACCGAAGGGGTTATCCCTTCTGGAATAATCTGGGAAATTTTATGTTTGATTTGCACATACCCGTTGATGAAAGGGCCGTTGTGAAAAGCATGTTCATAAATATTGCCGACATTAATTTTCAGAGAGTCTTGCAAAAGATTTTTGATTTCAAATTTAAGCTTTTCAGAAAAAAAAGTGGTCTTGCCGTATTTAGGATCAAAACTTTTCGCTTTAAACGACTCATCCGATTTTTTAAAGGCCTTGGATAACACCGGATATTTCATCGCAAAAAGCGGATTTCCTTTTTTGCCAAAAGACAAAAGCTTGAAAAGCGAAATGCGCTTTTTCACTTTCAAGATGCCAAAGGTTTTATAAGTCCGGTCATAAATAAGTAAACTGGGATATATTTTTCTAGCATCCCCGTTTGCTACAATTTCAAAATTGGGAAGCAAAATAAATCTCTCATCTTTCAAAGAGGAAAACGCATCAAATTTAAAATGATTGGAGGAAAAATGTTTAAAACTGTCAAAATCATCATCCTTGGAGATTTTCTTTGCGCTCGGTTCCTCTTTATAAATAACTTTAAAATCATTAATAATGGTCAAATTAAAAAAGAGTGGTGCCACAAAGGCCAGTCCCATGATAAAAAGTAAAAAAAAGGGAGTAATCGCATAAGTATATATCCCCCATCCTTTTACAATTTTAGTAAACGATAATCTTTCCTTCAAAGTCGGCGTTCCCCACAAAGGGGGCAGATCAAAAATAACCAAGGGAGTAAAGCCAAGCTCCAAAACGCATCTAAAAACTCCCCCCAGTCTGTTCCAGATAAATCCCTTGCCTCCTCGTAACCCCAAAAACCACTGCGAAAAACTGACTCCAAAAATAAATGTTGAATAAATTCGAAGCATAATATAGAGAGCGTAAATCATCACCAAACTGATCACGGAATCCCAGAACCATCCATTGACCAGCTCGAAATAAGGTAACGTCTTTAAGACTTGCAAAACCTGATTGGTGATACCCACATAAGCTTTAAAACTTTGCGCATAAAAATGAATCGTGTAAGCAAATACCATGTCCCCTAAAAGAGCGATAAAGCGAACCAGGCCCCCTGCTACAAAATCATCCACCCGTTTGATTTTGTTTCCCATGTTCCTCTCCTTGATAAATTGCCCATTTTTCAAGGCATTTATTGCTTAAGCTTCCAAATCATTTCGATATTTTTATTCATTTTTATTATATCATTTTAGTCCAATTATCCCATAGTTAGCATCAATCGAAAAATTTTAATTCAAATTTTCAAAAAATACTACCCCGATACTTTCGCTCGGGTATTAAAATAAACATTAATCAAAGATATCAACTAATGCTTATAAAATAAAACTCCTAACTGCCGAAAAGCAGGTGAATGAGAGTAAACAGAGGTAGCTTCGTGAAACCAATTAACGTGAAACCAATTAAAATGATTAAAAGCTGTGTGAGAGTGGCCACAACCTATACAGTGTTGCTGAGTTTGATCATTTATCCGATGGAAATTTTTTCACTGGATGGTGATACCACACGCACCATCGGTGGCATCATCAATCAGTTTGGCCAGCAAATGCAACGACTGCAGTCCATGCAATACGATAATCAGGCCCAAATGGCATCACTGGCCCGTGCCCAGCAGCTGATAGCAGCCAGTGCCCCTTCCACGGTCATCTCTTCTCGTTACTTTCCAGGCTGTGCTCTACCCCCCGATAATCAACTACCTCCACCCAATGTTTGTGAAAATTTGCAAACCCAGGCAGATATCATCTTGGCCCAACAAATGACCTATCTAGGCCAGCAACAAACCATCTTTCTTGATATTATGTTAAATGGCACGGGTGATTCCTCTCCCAACAACGCCGGGATTGCCTGCATGGAAGAAGCCTTGAATCGCCACGCCCAACTCTTTACCAGCAAAGTCAATTCGCTGGAAGGTTATCGGACTAAGTACAATAAGGAAAAACAGATTCTTAAAAAAAACCTGCAACCACTTTTAGACAAGATGGGTGATCTTCACTACGAAGTAGCCGGTGGTGATCCCAAAAATGCCAAACAAAAAAGTGTCAACTTGGCAAAACTTTTTACCGGCACTGCCTGTCAAGGCATAGTTGATGACGCTCACTACATCAATAAGAAAGGAATTCGAGGCGTCAGGGATGCCCTGACCACGCCCACTGAAGGCTCTAATGGAAAGAGCCTCTACGGAAATGCTTCCAACATATTATCCGATAAAGATAAATTAAAGGCCCAGGTGGAAATCCAAATTGAAAGACTGGTAAAACATGTCAACACTTATGGCCCCGGCGAGTTTGATATTAAGGACGGTTATCTGGATCGGGGGGGAGAAACAGCGTTTTACGAAATGGGCCTTGCGGTCGTACGCCAACAAGAAATTTTAACCAAACGCCATAAACAAATTAAAGATCAACTGGCAAAAGATTTTCCAGGCTATGAACTGCCTCCCCTTGATCGTCACTTCTATACCAATATAGACAGGTTTGCCGAAGAAGCGGCTGATTATTTTAGAAAAAAAATGGTACATGATTGTGTAACCATGAAAGATACCACCGGAGTGGGCCTTACCAACGACCAAGTGATTTCGATGCTTAGTTCACCAAGACTGTCCAATGGATATGTTACCGTGGAAAGCTATAAAGCAAAACTTAAGGCCATTCTCGATCAGCCCTCCTTTATCGAGGATAAATTAAATGCGATAAAAGAGTTGGACAAGGCCGTAGGTCTTGACGTTGAAATGGCCGGTAAATTTAGCTTTTTGCCTGCCAATTCGCCTAAAAGCCCTTATGTGGTTTACAAGGCCCTGGTGGACATGTGTACTAAATCTCGCGGGCCACTAGAAGGCACCAACGCCTTTTCCGCCAAATCAGGGGCCCGTGATGCCAGAAGCGGTATGGAGAAAGTTGAGGAAGGGAAACGATTGGTAGCGGAAATTAAACAATTAGGTGCCCGTTTTACATCCGATCTGGCCAAAGAAATCAGGGAACGCACGCTCAGTTGTGGCGGGGGTATTACCCAAACATCTGCCAGTTGCAATACCAAAACACTAACTCCACAAGAAAAGGGATTTTGTCTGGATAACGCCGTTAAGTGTGCCACCCGGGTCAAATCTTGCCAGGCCCTGACGCAAAAACATATCGAGGATCGCGTCACTCAGATAAAACAAATCGCTGGTACCTATAATCAAAATGTCCTCGCCTTCACTGCTGAAACAGAAAGATCACTCAATGTTTTGAAAACTCAAGTTTTCCAAGACATGGCCACCTTTGCTGCCCAGTTTTCCGAAGTCAACATTCCTCTTCCGGAGGATCTCTTTGTAAAACTTCCCGAAAGTATCATGAGTCCTTACGATGTGGACCTCCTTGGCAGCGTCGTTGGAAGAGATAAATTCTCCTTTATGGATGATCTCTCGGATAATATAGGCAAACTCATTGGGACCATCCAAGGAGTCAATAATGATATTCAAAAAATTGGTCAGCCGGGCGGATATGTCGAAAAAACCAAAAAGAAATTAAAAGAAAATCAACGCAAGTGGGATGACTTTAGAACTCTTTGCTCGGATAAAATAGCCGAAATTCAGATGAATCAAAAGCAAATGCAAGAAGATGCGATGAGAAAACAGCAGGAACAACAAAAGCAAATGTTGGAGGAGTTAAATGATAAAGAGCTCTATTGTACCAAGTATCACAGTCTGAACCGGTCCCATCCTGGCCCTGGATGTGATCAGGAGATTCAATCTTTGATTGATGGATTTGATGACGTTGCCATTGCCCTAAGGGCAGAATCCGATCAGATCCTATTTAACTTAAACTCATACAAAGTCATTTGCGATAAAATCAATAATGAGGAAAGAAGTGACGAGGAAGAAAAAATAAGACAGATCAGTCTTCCCAAACTATGTTTCAAAACCAATTATAACTTTGAGGCCTTGAAAAAAAGTCTCATCAAGGATCTGATTTCCCAGGCACCTGAAAGTATCAGTCAGGATGAAATTTTAGATTACCTCAGCGACGTTATGGCTGAACCCGATGAAAAAAAGGCCGATAAACCGGAGAAAGGTGAGGCAGGGAAAGGCGGAAAGACTAAAGATAAGACCAAAAAATTGTTTGCTAGTTTCAAAAAAATAAAAGATAAAAATAGTGACGATGACGATGAAGATATCGACGACTTTTTATCCACGGGAGAACACTATTTCGACCAAAAACTGAAAGGCCTCAAACAGTTCTTAAAACAGGCCCAGAATTATTCTAACAATCCCAAGTCGATGAGTTCCGTGCAATTTCATACGGACGAAATCAACAACTTTGGTGTCGCAGAAGAGATCTCAAATGCAAAAATTGAAGAAGACTTAAAGGCCTTGCAAAAACTCATTGATCATCTGGCCTACAGCGAGGATAAGACACTTACTGAGCTCAAACTTGAAAGACAGGCCATAAATGCCAAAATAAAACGGGTCGAACCCATCTCAGCTGATACGATTACATCTCCGACAGAAGCAGCTGCTACTGTGGAAGCCAGTAAAAAAGAACTCCAGATAGTCCAGGATAAGATCATAAAACATCTCGGGCACACCCCCGATTGGTCAACCTTTGATCAAAATGCTGCTCCCGCTAGCCAGCGTGACCAGAAGATTAAAACTTTAATGAAGGAAGCCATGGATGAATCCAAGGACATAGATAAAGGTAAACTGGATACCAAATTGAATTCGATTGCCAAAGCTTTGGAGAATGATGATCTCAATCCAGAGATTCATGAAGCAGCTAAAGCACTGGCAGCAAACGTCAAAAAGCGCAAGGACAATAAACCCAGCCTCGACGATCAAAAAGAGGCCAAAGAGAAATTTGTTGAAGAACTTAATAAAGAGGAAACAGATGCTTGCGCCATCCTACAAAGAGAAATTGTCGTGGATCTGGCCAAAACTTGTCTTAAAAAAGAAAAAGAACCCTTGTCTTGCTACAAGGAAAAAGAACAGGAGGCCTTCCTGGACGGGGACGGTGAATCGCTAGCTTCCAGAAATCTTAGCTATCAATTACAAGAATATATGAAACTTCCACTGGACTCTCCTTACTCTGAAAAATGGGAAGGTATGGGCGAACTATTAGACGGAACGTGTAATAGCGAAAACGATATGCAAAGAGGTTATTGGGGCGACTCGCAAAGAAACAATGACCCCTTTGAGCAAATGAATCAATGGGCCGCACCGATTCAAGGAAGGTAGTAATTTTTTTTATGGTAAAAAATAATAGGTACTTCCACATTCTTATTTTCATTTTTCTTTTCATGACAGAAGGATGCATTTCCAACTCAGGAAAAGGAAAACGAAACGTCACTGGCCAGGTCGTGAACAATTCTAACACCGTTGATAAATTTCATGGAAGGGTTTTGCGGGATAATCCAGTCATCTTAAGCGGAAACTATAATCTGCCGCCAGATACGAAACTGGCAAAATATCTGGTGTCGGCCCAGGATTACATAACCAGCAACAATACCCTGGTTGCTAGTTGCCAAAGTATCACCGACCTTAACAATCCTTGCTACAGGGTTTACAAAGACCAATATGCCGCGCCTCTTATTTCCAGCGATTTTAAATGGGCCTTTCCCGCCGAGACTTTGGAATTTAATCAGGTCCACACTTTTTTTCACATGGGAAAACTGATTGGCAACTTCCACGCCAATTTGGATACCTATTATAAACTGCTCCATCTGGACAGCTATGGCAATCAAAAAACACCCAGCTACGATACCTCCATCCCCTACTCCCTGTACTCGGAGCTTGGACATTGGGGATCACTAGTTACCTTACAGGGCTATTCCAATTCCGATGTGGAAAATAATGCTTCTTTTTCGCCATCGGATTTTTCCATTCATTTGGGTTATTTGAAGGATTACCCCCAAGTTAAAATGGTGCATGATCCGAGTATCATTTATCATGAAACCGGACACGCGGTTATCAATGTACTACTGAACATGCGCAATACTGCTCACGGAAGCAATAATGATCCCCTCTTTGAATCAGAACTGGGATATCTGCAATACGATGAAGGTGGGGCGATCAATGAAGGTTTAGCTGATTATTTTGCTTATACCATCAATCAACGCAATGAATTTTCCGAATGGGCCCTCGGACTGTTAAAACTGTCAAGACCCATGAGCGAAAATAGCTTTCTGCATATTCCTGGAATTTCCACCGATCCAGCGGAACGACTCTCCTATCCAGCGTATCTTACCTATGAACCCAACAAACCCGGAGTGGTTTTTGAGGAAATTCACGTTGGCAGCATGATTATCACCCATTACCTGGTTGCCCTGACCGAAGATTTTATGAACAAGTGTAATTTATCAAAAGCCAATGCCATTGCGTCTGTTCATAACGTCATTGGCGAAACTCTCGCAGAGCTGGGGGATCTTACCTCCACCGGAAATTCCAATCCAGTTTTCACGGTCAACCTTGCCAGTCCCTATTCTCATGACTTCGCCAGAGTGGATGGCAGTATAAATTATTTTAATTTTTCGCAAACACTCGCCCGCAAACTGCTCACCATGTACGCCTCGGGATACCGCTGTAATGGTTATAATTATTCCAAGGATAGTATTGAAACCCTTCTGGATTCCTATGGGCTGCTGCTTTTTTCCACCTATAATGAAAATGGTGGTAATGCGATCACCGGGCACCTGGGTGCTACTAACACCTCCATCACACCTTCCAATCGTGTAAAATCAGTCACTATCCCGAAAAGCAAAATCAAACTGGTCAGTGGTGATGGACTCATTTCGGGTTTTATTTTTGATGGTCGCACGGAAATGCAAAACGCCTTAAAAAACCTGACTGGCTCTTTACAGGTCACCGAAGTATCCCCCTACATCAAATCCAATCTGCCGCTTAATAACGGTAACGGAAAAGTAAGCCCCGGCGAATTGGTGGGAATTGCCTTCAATTTATATAACAATTCCAACACTGATATGGGCGGCATCCAGCTACTGGCCAACGATTGGGATCATATGAAAAACGATAAACCTTGTAATACTTTTGAAGATAACTTTCCCCAAAGTGCTGAAGGCGCCGCTGATTCATCGACAGAAGCCAATCCCTCGCTGATACCGGGAGATTGCAACTTTATAACCAGGACCATGGGAAATGAGGCCAATGAGGATCTCTACCCTGTGTGCATGGTGGAAATTGGTGATGACGATGCCACGAAATGGGCGGGCCAGGAAAAGTTCCGACAAAAACTAGGTATGGAACCCTATCTTTGTCTAAGTGGGGATGCTACCAAAACCAAAGACTGTTTTGTCAGAGCACTGAAAGGGGCAGACCACGCCTGGTTTGCGAAAATCAATGCCAACAAATCATGGGAGGATTCGGCTCCCCTTTCCAAAGATAGCAAAACGCCTGAGTTCAATTATTCCAACATAATCTTTTTTGAAGTCAGTGAACATATTCCTCCCGGCACATCCTTTAATTGCCGCATGCGAATTAGATTTTCCAATTGCAGTGATTGTTTCACAGATACTGGACGGAGTGACCTGGATAACTATCTAGATTACGAATATACTGGCAACCGGCCTTATAAAATTATCAACTTTCAATTTGTGGTGACTGATTAATATATGAAGAATTTATTAAAATTAATCTTAATTATGGTTTTAATCGGAGGAGTTTATTTTTCATCTAAAATCATTTTTAAAACACCCAGGTCGCTCACCACTTATAAAAAACAAAATGATCAAATCACGTTCTATCCCAGTACCCAGACAGAGCTGTCTAAAATCACAGACACTGAAACCATCAGGAAACCAGCTTCCTTGCATGATCAAGTGACAACGAAAAAAACCAGAAACTGGGAAGTCAATTTATCCCGTGAATTACTTAAGTTTCAAGAAAATGATACCAAGGTCATTATTCAAGATCTGGAAGAATTATCCATCGTGGAAAGCGGACAGCTTCGACCGGTTCAAAAGGTCATCATCACCTATCTACACCCCAATAATCGGCAGTCCTCTGCCACCGCCTTAGTGGATTTGCAAAATGGCAAAATTATCAAAGCATGGAACCGCACCAAACACGAAGATTTAAGTCACAAATCTCTCCAGTTAACCCCTACCAATCTCTAGTTGGTCTATTTCCCGTCACAAGATAAAATCGATTTTTTCAAAAATGCAAAAAACTTATGCATCAATCCACCCTCCTCAGGAGGGTGGATAACTTTTTCTAGCTTATGCAACTCAGGAAAAAATAGATCAGACTTCGATGATTAGCCAACACTTTTGTTTAAGAGCTGGGTTTCCAGATTTTTAATCACTTCATCATCAATTTTGGGAACCAAGGCCACTGGATCTTTTTCAAGCTTCATTCCATTTTTAAAAATATCATTCAAAGTATTCACCTCGCCCCGATACATCATTTTAAGCGCCGTATCGGTCAAGACGCTTTCAAATAGACTCAAAATATTTTTCGACAGAAGTGGTAAATACGGTGCAAACAATATCCCCAAGGTTAAAATATACTGGGCACTCCATGCAATAGTTTTCTTCGCCTCTTCCATATCCGTTTTCACGGTTGCCCAAGGTTGTTTTTCAGAAAAATAATTATTGGCATCGTGACCTATACTCATCACCAGATCAAGACCTTTTCTAATTTGAATCTCATTTAAATAGGTGTTATGTTCTTTAAGTTTTTCCTCCAATTTCTTGCCATATTCGCTGGTTGCAAATCCCAGAAAATATTTTCCATCCAATCCCTCCGGCCAATTTTTCTTATAAAACTTCATGGCCCGATTCACCAGATTGCCAATATTATTAGCAAGCTCCCCATTCACTTTAAGTTTGAAGTTTTCCCACACGAAACTGGAATCACTGGTTTCAGGAATAAGGGAAATTAAATAGTAGCGAAGAGCAGTTGAACCGAATTTATCTAAAGCATCCTTGGCATCCACATACCAACCGCTGGATTTGGAAAATTGTTTTCCCAGTAAATTAACATATTGATTGGCCGGTACATCTGTAGGAGGATTGATAAAACCTGTGCTCATTCCCATGATGGGAAAAATAATGGTGTGAAAAATAATATTATCTTTTCCAATAAAGTGTAAAATTTCGGTGTCCTTATTTTTCCACCAGTCCTTTAGATAATGCTCCTTTGATTGTATGTCTTCCAAATACTTTTTGGTATTACTGACGTATCCAATGGGTGCATCAAACCAAACATACAGTTTTTTCCCCTTGGCTTCTTTAAGGGGAACATCAATTCCCCAATCCAGATCCCGACTAATGGCCCGGTCCACCAGTTCCTCCTTAGTCAAGGAATCCACATAAGGCCACACCGTTTTTCGCCACGAGCTCTCTTTTGTCTCAAACCATTTTCTAAATTCCTGATGGTATTTTGATAAGAGTAAATAATATTGCGTAACCGTAACTTCTTCAATATTTGTACTTTTACAAATCTGGCAGACTGGATTTTTTAACTTAGCAGGCTCCACCCAAATTCCACAATTGGGACATTCATCCCCCCTGGCCTCAGGATAACCACATTGGTAACACGTTCCGTTTACGAAACGATCGGGCAAATGATTTTTACAATCATTGCAAAAAAGTTGCTGATTATCTTTAGTGCCAACCAAGCCTTTTTCATATAATTCAAGAAACCATCTTTGGGTTTCCTGGGCGTGATATTCGCTGCTGGTTTGTCCAAAATAATTGAATTCAATCTCATATTTGTTCATAAGTTCCAAGTGATCCTTATGCCAGGCATCCACATATTCCTTGTATGGGGTCTTGTGTTTATTAGCGTTTAACATAATCGCAACCCCGTGTTCATCAGATCCACAAATAAAAAGAGTCTCCAAATCAAGCAGTCTTTTATGTCTTACCACTATATCCGCAGGGATATAAGCTCCCGCCAGATGTCCAAAATGCAGTGGCCCATTGGCATAAGGGAGTGCCGAGGTAATGAGATATTTTTTCTTTTTCATGCGTGGTCTCCAGACGAACTGATCATTTTTTTAAATATTTTATCGCTACTTTGTTCCATGTCTTTATGCAGAGAGTTTCCATGACTATCCATCGTCACAATGACTGGAAAATCCTCCACTTCAAGTTCCCACATTGCTTCGGGAGAACCAAACTCCAACAAATGAACGGAATTGACTTTTTTGATTCTAACCGCATAGACCTGGGCCGCCCCACCGATAGCATGAAAATAAACCGCCCCTGACTCGCTAAGGGCAAGGCGGGTTTGTTCACCCATACCACCCTTGCCAATGATGGCCACCAGACCATGTTGTTTTATAATTGTTGCCTGATAGGGTTCCTCTCTAATGGAGGTAGTAGGTCCGGCAGCCTTCACCACATAGGCACCTGATGTATCTTTGATAACCACTGGCCCGGCATGATACAGAATTTGGCCATTTAAATTCAAAGGCGAAGCATGGCCTGCATATAAATATTTGCATACGGCATCCCGTCCAGTAATAATCGTTCCACTGAGATGAACAATATCCCCCACTCGAAGTTTTTTAATTTCGTTGCGATCAAAAGGTGATTTTAGTGCAATCATTTATAGATCCATTTTTTAATTTTCATATCGCTATCCAAAACCATTCCCTGTCGGCGATGGGCCCAGCACATATAAGAAACTGACACAAAATAAGAAGCAGGCAATCTATGAAGAGCTGCAATCTTAACTCCCAACAAAGTCGTCTTCCCGCCAAATCCCATGGCACCAATCCCCAGTTGGTTGGCATCAACCAGGATTTCTTCTTCCAACTTCTTTAATGGTTCAATCGGATTTTCATCATTTAAAAAACGCAGTAATTGTTTTTTACTAAAGGCATACCCCGTAGCACGATCGCCCCCAATGCACACGCCCAGTATTCCCGGAGAGCATCCCCTGCCTTGGGCGCTTTTAACTGCATGTAAAATCACCTTTTTCACTCCAGCCAAATCCCTATCGGCCTCTAAGCTGATCTCCGGCAGTGAATATTGGGCCCCCACATTTTCGCATCCTCCACCTTTAAGCATCAATCTGATTTCCAACAAATCAGATTGGTTTTCTTCAAAATAAAACCCAGGATGTCCAAGACCTATATTGTTACCAGAATTTAATCCACTTAAACTATCCACCGAATTTTGGCGAAGCACGCCTTTTTCGGTGGCCTTCATAACGGCCTCTATGGCAATTTGTTCAAAATTGGTGCGATCAAAATGTTTGGGATGATTGATATAAAAGCTTATTGTGCCAGTATCCTGGCATAACGGAGCAATATATTTTTTTGCCAACACTCGATTTTCTTCAATGATTTTTAAAGCATATTCCGCAGAAGATTTCTCCTGCTCATTTTTTTTTGCCAGGTCCATGGCCAAAGCTACATCAATGGGTAATTCACTGGAAGTTGATTCAATCAAAGCTTGCAATGAATTGTATAAATGGGAGGTCATTTCAGGTGATTTAATCATCATTTTTTTTAACATAAAGCAAACGTTTTGACCATATAATCATAAGCCCATCCAGCGATAACGCACTGAAATCAGGCAAAAAAATGCATTCATTGGAGTCTTTCATTAAGAAATTGTTTCATTTAACCGATCAAATTAATAGGAGAGTTTTTTTAAAAAGTATCACTTGGAATGAGTATGTCGAAGATTAAATATATTTTGATTTTTATCGTGCCGGTGTTGATCACTACTGGTTTGCTAGGAACAACTTCCATTCAAACAACACCCACAGAAATATCCTGTCAGCAAAAGCTCGACAATCTTTTCAATGAATCTGCCAACCACGAGAGATCGTTGCAAAACAAACATATTATTGTAGAAGGTAAAATAGATGATATCCGTTATATCAATGGTCTTTCTGACATAAATAAGCACTATCAGGCCTTCCTATACGAATTACTTTCTTCAAAAAAAATTAATAATCCAGAAACACTTAAAAATTTTCTTGAATCTAAATTGAACACGGTTGCCGTGATGAATACTTTTAATCATTTTATAGATTATCTGGGAAGTGATAAGCTTCTTCAAATAAATCATGGTCAACAGAAAGATGACCAGGTATTGGATGATTTTTTTTCCATTGAAGAAGAAAAATGCAAAGCAAGCATAGCTACGCATTCCAGACCTGCACAGTGTCGCAATGATTTTTTGCCCAAAATATCTATTCCGATTAAAGTTTTTTATGATTTATATAGACAGTCAGCCACCGACCCTCAAAAAAGAAAAACCGATCTAGCACTTTACAAAAAGGTATTAAACCGGCATCTTCCCAATCATGATTGGAAACCCGAAGAAAAGGATGATTTGTCTAATGCCCAATATTATCGTTTTCGACGATTTGCCAATTTTGCAAAAAAAAATTCAGATACCTACAAAAGTGCGTTTGTGGAATCTCGTTATGGTAATCTCTCCCTATTATCCAAATATCGTTCCAAACCAAAGGATCAGGAACTATCAAAGGCCATTCAAGCCAATTATGCAACTGCCCAGGCAAAACATAATGCCATTAATAATCCTGATAAAATGTTAAATGTGAATCCTTTTTTAGTCACACCGGTTGAAAAAATTTATTCCATGGTTCTTAAAGAACTTAATTGTTATAAACGAGAATTAAAACAAATTAATCTAAGGCCCAATGATCCCAAAAAAGTATGTTTGGATAAATATGCCAAAATGAATCAAGAAAATGTTCAAATAGCTGATAATTTACTCAAAGAATTAATTCAAAATCCAAATATTTTAGATCAAAAAATATCTGCTCTCGGCTGTGAAGAGTACTTACTTAGTCTCGTAGACAAACCAGAAAATGAAACTTGTCCTATCGCTGGACAACCGCAAATAAATAACCCACAGGATTTTATAACCTTGAATCAATTCCTCACCAAACACGGCTGGGGACCAAAACTTCCGGCAAAACAACCAGCAGCGCCGGCAACAAAGGCAGCAGAAGAAATAACAGCACCGGCAGCAAAGGCAGCAGAAGAAACAGCAGCACCAGCAGAAGAAACAGCAGCACCAGTAGCAGAAACAGCAGCACCAGTAGCAGAGACAGCAGCAGAAACAGCAGCAGAAACAGCAGCAGAGACAGCAGAAGAAACAACAGCAGCAGCAGAGACAGCAGAAGAAACAACAGCACCAGCAGCAAAGTCAGCAGAAGAAACAGCAGCACCAGCAGCAAAGACAGCAGAAGAAACAACAGCACCGGCAGCAAAGACAGCAGAAGAAACAACAGCACCGGCAGCAAAGACAGCAGAAGAAACAACAGCACCAGCCGAGACAGCACCAGCTGAGCCTGATACCGCCTCTGGAACTACTCCGCTTGAAACTGCCATAGTGGCCCCCGACAGCGCTCCTCCACCCGTACAGCTGTCCACGACACGTCCCTCGGTCGAGCCCACCATAATTAGTTTATATGAACCGCCGCCCAGTTATAAAAGAGTAAGTCGCATTCAGGATAAAAACGGTAATTTCATAGACGTATCAAAACTTGGTTCCAAGTATCATGTGACTAAAGACCCTGCCACAGGTAAATTAATCGTCAAACCCCGCAGAGGCATTTGGGATCTACTCAATGGGGCCTTACCCAACACCCAGTTTTATCAAAAACCTCAAAGATACGCATCAATTTGGACTGGTGAACTATCGGGACTTAATAAGGGAACGATCACACGTCAAGTGATGTACTCCCAATTGGCCATCCAACAAGATCACTGGGCAAGACAAATTTATAATATTCAAAGCATGCTCAACTGGCAGCCCTACTATTCATCCCCGTATTATAGTGATCCGTTTATGGATTTGGATTTAAGCTATAAAAGTTCTGATTACTCTGACTATACCAAACAGTATATTCGCGACCGTGGTTTGCCCTATCTCAACGAATATTAACCAAAAAATGGGCACTTTTTTCCGATAAATATTCTTTACTTTTTCCAGCATTTTATTTTTCTTTTTTGATGGCCAAATTTTCTTAACCATTTCAATAGATTACCACCTCTTTTTTGAGCGTCCAAAAACCAACTGATTTTGTCCATTTTTCAGGGTAAAATAGTCTTAAGCCTTGGATTTCTCTGGTAAATAATTTGGAAATCCTATCCGATAAGCTTTGAGAAGGAGCCTTGGTTTTTATGCTTAGAAGTTTCATGATCGTCATATTCATTGCACTTATTTTTTCGGGCTGTCTGCCCAGCTCACCCAACGGGGGAAAAAGAAAAAACTCTCAAAAGCAAACGATCGATCCAAATACTTTTAACACTCCTGATTATTCCAGTTCTGATCTGATCTATTGGTACGCAGATAAGCGCTATAATAATACCATTACCATCAACCAAAACAGTTTGAATAAAATTTATATTCAAGGTAAAAACATCAACAATTTTTTATCGGCTCAAGATTCCAGCAGTGCTTATAATTATTCTCAAATTTTTTGTCTGGTGGCTCAATACAACAACCCTTATTCCAAGGATCAACTCCGGGTGCGAGCAGTCCCCATGACTACCAACACGAACGGCGTAGTGGAGAGATTTTTAAGACTGGACCTTTCTGAAAAAACCACCAATCAAACCGGCTGCACTGGTGACATCGACAGTCTGGAACAAAAATCCATTTCATCCGTGGTTTCCTTTAACAATCAATTATACATTGGCACCGATCAAGGTCTCTATATTTCAAACGATACCGGCTTGACCTTTGACAATCTGACCACCGTGGATGGCCTGGGTAGTAACCAGATCAATGGCATTTTTGTCACAAATACCGGCGTGCTTTATGTCGCCACCGAAAATGGTCTTTCCTACTCTTTCAACAATGGTGCCTCCTTTGCCACCTGGAGCCTTTCGGATGGACTTGGTTCCAACGCAGTCAAGGATGTTTATGTCTCTTTAACTGGGACCGTGTTTGCGGCCACCACCAACGGCCTGTCTTTTAAAAAAACCACGGACACCTCTTTCAGTAATCGGACCACTGGCAATCAACTACCCACCAACTCCATCAATTCAGTCTTTGTCAATGCATCCGGGATTGTCTTTGCTGGTACCAATCAAGGTCTGGCCATCTCCACCGATGCCACCATTGCCAGCTTTATCACCAAAACCACCGCACATGGACTTGGTAGTAACGTTATAAACGATCTTTTCATTTCAGGTACCAGCGTTTATGTGGCTACCAGCAATGGATTATCTCTTTCCACCAATAGCGGATCTACATTTGTCAATCAAACCACCTTAAATGGACTGGGCAGTAATCAAATCAATGCGGTTAGTGCCAGCGGTAATAATATCTTTGCCGCCACCTCCAATGGGCTGGCCATCTCACTCAACGGGGGCTCCAGTTTCACCAATAAAACCACGCTCCATGGACTCAGTTCCAATACCCTGATGGATGTCACCAGCAACGGCACCCAAATTTATGGGGCCACCGACCAGGGTTTTATCTATTCCAACGATTTGGCAGGCTCCACCTTTTTGGCCTTGAAGGCCACCTCTTCGGCCTATGATTTACTGGATCTTTGTCCCAGTTGCGCAACTATCCTGACTTCCACGAAGGTCAATCTTTTCTATTCTAAAGCAAATAAAATATCCAATGCCACTAAGGTGGCAGTGGCTTCCTTAAGTTTGGATGAACTGAGTTTAAAAATTGATACCACCAATTCCACCACTAACAACCCCGTCCTGTGCACATTGGATGGTTGTCAGAGCAAGGGCTATGATTGCTGTCTGCAGGGACAATGTGTGCATGATGGACTTTTAAAACCAAGCGCCATCTATCACTCTGATTACACCCAGGCCATCGCTGACACTCTCATCAATCCCAAAAATTTTACCCGTTGGCCAAACATCTATTATGTTTGTGGATCGACTCCACCCAACCCAACGCCCACGCCAACCGTCACCCCAGATGCTCAGGCCACGGCCAATGCTTTGTTTGAGCAGCATAAGAGAGAATATAATTGTCTCGAGGGGGGTAAATTAGATCCCCCCAGTTATGCTAGTTGCACCCCCAATCAAAATTATACTTCCTGGGATTTGATCAGAAGAAATGTTTGGGCCAGATGTGGATGTGTCGCTGACATGGCCACCCCAGGCCCTGATGACCCCAGGCCATATTGCCCGGATATCGGGCTTAAAGCAGTCAAAGACATTAATGAAAACATCACCGCAATTATTTGTGATATTCCTCAACCTTCCCTTGACCCGACTCCGTTTCAACAACTGAAACAAACCCTGTTAAACCGCTCTGTGCCCCATCGTTTTTATGCCGGCACTGAGGGCCTTAATCGCTACAATAAAACGGTCAAGAAAGGAGACCCGGTTGATGATCTTTCCACTTTACAAGGATCAAGCAGTGCCCCGGCAGTCGAGGGGACTCCCTTCATGTATCTGGATAAAAGCACCAAATTTGCCCCCATCGAAGGCCCTTATAGTATGAATGCCGTTTTAGGACAAATGTCTTTGCTATTGGATGAAGCCTTGCCGGCCCAAGTCGTCAACGTGGAAGATGACCAGATCTATATAATAAGCGCCTTGCAGGGAGCTTATTATTCATCCTGTTCAAGATGCTCCAAGGATAGCTGGTTTGATGCCTTTACCGCCTTTCCGGTCACCTATGACGGTGCCGGACTTCGATCCATTGGGCACTCCACCCAAAGAGATGCGTTGGATAATAATTTAAGTTTTGGTAACTATGAAGATACCATTTTTGGAAGGGCCTGCTTTATACCACCGACCATGATTCCATTTTCTCACAAGAAAAATTCCAATTTACAAACTCAAAGATTAAATCGACTCCAAACCCAGGCAGCCTATTTTGTAAATGGTTATCAAAGGGACTGGTTCGGATTTAATAAGGGAGCAGTCATCGGTTCCTTTGATGGCGTTAGCTGGTTTGCCATTGGTACAGGTAGAAGAGTGCAGGCCACCAGCAACAAATTATATCTGGCCATCAACGCTCCTTTTGGTGATATCGCCGATTACAGTTCCACCAACGTTCAAATCATTGTAGATAACGGGGGAAACACCGTTTCCTCTTATGACTTTGATCCAACTCTTTTGGTGGATCACCCTGCGCAAAACAAAGGGGCCACCTGTCAGGCCTATCACCAATGCGCCAAGGATACTGATTGCATTACCCGGCTAGGCTGGGAGTATGTTTGCGGGGATGTATCCAAGATAAAAACCACCTGGCCTATTTTTAATGATAAATCCATTGAAAGTATCAATACCCAACATGACGACCTAACCATTATGAACATTCTTCAAGGTGATTTTCCCACTGGAAGTATGAAAAGATGTGTTTATCGAGGAGCAGGGGCCCTGTGCAAGGCCAATTACTCCACCATCACCAACACCGAAACCCGCAAACTGCTCACCTGCGCCCCGAACTTCTATTGTGCCAATATTCAATCCAGCGAATTCAACGATCGCGTGGCCAGGGAGCTGTCCGCTTTCGTATCTTCCAATATTCAAATGGGACAGGAGGCGGATGTACTGGGAAGACCACTTAGTTACGTAAACGCCAGCGAAGAGCTCACTGATATCATCAGAGATAATATCTCAGAAAACGCCAAAATTTATTCCTCTGATAGCGATGATTTTGGATTATGCCGGCCAGGTAAGGCTCTCAGCTCCAGCGGTCAGACGATCAATCAACTCACCCAGCATCAGTCCAAGGATTCGTCTGGAAGAACTGATTATATAAATCAAATCGCATCGTGCAATTCAAGTTCACTTTCCAGTTATCTCGGAAATGACAGGGTGTCCACTTGCCCGCTTATTGATGAGACCACCGGTAACTATATATTACTAACCACTAATTTTTCTATCAACAACTATGTAGGTCTCCACCAACAAAACTCCTGTCAAATGGAGTCCCAACACAATACCAGCGGTGACTTTGAATCCACTTTTAAACATATTGAAGCTGCCACTCTTTCTAATATCGTATCACTTACCCCAGATCGTCCCGTCATCGTCAAAGATGCCTGTCTAAGACGGGCAGGAGCAGTTTGCCATACAGATCTGGATTGCACTCCCAACAAACTTCATGAAGAGTTTGCCCAGGACGGATACCCAAAAGAACTCTTCGGCGGCACATCCGCAGAAAGAGAATATTGGAAAGAATCACTGGTATGCGGTCAGGCAACTCCCAAGCCGTCCCTTTATGCCACCAATTATTACACCTACGACATGGGACTCAATCGCTGCTGTAGAGCTATTGGTGAAAAAATGACCATGTACACATCATTTGATTCAATCAATCTTTTTGATGTAACTTTCCACAGTGCCATGCTGGACAATACTGCTTTAAACACCGCCAGGTTACCCAAAGATAATCCAAGAGCAACTGGTCGCTACTCCCGTTACACGGTGGCATACCCGCTGGGAACCCCGTCCACCTCTGCTCCCTACGCTGAGGTCCCCCTGATTGCACAAAATCAAACCCCCAGGCAATTTCAGTGGAAAACTATTAATGACACCGGCAAAAAAACCTGTTGCGGCGGCAGTTTCATTCGTTTATTCGACGATGGAACCCATAATTGGTCCCTGTCTTATGAAAAATTAAAATTGGATGCCACTAAATTCAAATGCCTTAATTTTCAAAACACCCTGGCCTTCCTGGAAGGCGATGATCCAGTTGCGCACAATATCCGTCAGTTAAATTACGATCAGGATTACCCCAACTTATGTAAACATCCTCACTACGGCGATCCAGAAAAAAATGGTGGTTGTGTGCAAATTGGTATTGATCCCTCCGATGAGTACACCATTACTCCCCCAGCTGAAATTTCAATTCCGGCCGATTATCGGGGAGCAGCTCCCAATACCGCCAAACTGGATACTTCTCCCACTCAAAGTGTGCAAACCTATGGTAGTTCCGCCACCGCCAACATTCCCGTTTTACATCCCCGGGCCTCCTATATGCCAGTGGTATTTAAGCAAAATTATCCCACAGGAGAAGAGGTTGATCCAAACGGGCCTTTCTATTATGTTGCCAGTCGGTTAAATATCCCTGGTGCAAGTTTTTATCTCCCTATTTATATCGGAGGAATAACCAATATCACCGCCGTCAGACTTAAATATTTTGACGACAATGACAAGCTGCTGGCAACCGATACCCCTTCTTGGTATAATGGCTGTTACGGTAGCACTCAGCCCTATACGGGCGGCACTGGAGCTATGCTCGATAACTCATGGTGTGTGGTCAATCTCACCAGTCATGGCGATGTTTTTCATTTGCGTGCCAACCCCAACCGCACCTTCGGTCTAGATGAAAATAACGAACTCATCCGATGGGCCTATGCTGGCATCGTGATCGAATATTATTACATAAATGGCAATAGCTATATTTACGGAACCGGAGTTAACCCGCTTCTAACCGGGCTTAGCGCTGGTAACGATCTTTATTACCTGACCAAGCTGGGTAGATTGGAATTAAACGGCATTCCACAAATTTTTTATGAACCACTCTATTGTAATAGTGATCGCAGTAAAATAGTGGAAGGAATATTTAAAAACGCCACGACCCGCACCGAGTTTTCCAATATTTCATTTGTCTATGACCGATCTGTCAATCGAGGATCAAGCACCGAAAAAACCCTTGCTCAAATTTATGATTCCACCGCCACTGGAATTGACCTCTCATTGGCCGCCTTTACCGGAGCAGCACGCAGTGAACGCATCACTTTCAGCAATCAACTGGCCACTGCTCCCATTTTTTCACCTCATGAATTCACCTGCTGTCAGAAATTAAATACCATCACCACTGACCACACCCAATGTTGCAGCGGTTTTGCCGAAGAAGTTGAAACGCAAAATGGCGACCGGATTAAAACCTGCAAATTGCCCAGCAGAACTGATTTACATGTCTATTTTAATCGTTTTGTCTCAAGCGAAGGAGCTGGTGAAGAAATCACCGAAACTGCCAAACTGACTGATGATGATTTCATCCCGGAAACCGGGGAACCCAAACTTCGCCAATCCACCGATGATAAAATTCGGTCCCTGGGATTATTATATTGCGCTTCTGGTGAAGTGACCAAGGGTGGAGCCTTTGGCAATTTCACGGCTGAACCCTCGACTGGCACGATATCCAATTTCCAAGGGGTTTCCCGCGACGTGGAGCTGGGAAAATATTATTCAATTGTGGACAACCTGGATGGTATGACTGATTCAAATTCAGATCAATTTGCCGGTGCAGTACCTTTTACCAATGGCTGGAAATGGAATCATCATTTGTATTGCAAGTAATGTTTTAAAAAGACATCACGGTATCCAAGATAATATGATTTTCATCAAATTCCTTGGTGATGCCATAAACCGATACATTAAAAGGCGCCAGGTGTCCCAGCAATAACTCAAAAGTGATTCCCGTACCCACTTCATAAAAATGACCCGCCACCTCTGCATCATAATAAAAATAATGCGAAAATATTTTGGGCGCAAATCTTCTCAGAGAAACCGGAAAACTCTTAAAGTAATAACTGTAATTCAAGGCCTTCTTAAATTCCAGGCCCACCCGGGTACTTTTTTTGCGTAGAGAAGGACTATAAAGCGAATAAGGGGCCGAAATAATCGGACTGGCACTGAAATTATTAATAGATGATAACGGCAGTTCATAGTCATTGGTTATTTTTAAAAGTAGATCCATCAACACAACCGTTTCATCTTTTATATCCATCGACCATTTGGTCCACATGGCACTTTCATATACCCCGTCGGATTTCACCAGGTGCTCAAGGATCATATCAAACCTACGATAGGCAAAAAAGGAAAGTTCATAACTTTTCATGAATTGATAATGACCACTCAAATATCCCGTATGCAATTGATCCTGATGTTCATAACCGGAAAACAGACTGGAATAAAAAGTATGATTTTTTGTCTGCGCAAACGGAACAATCACCCCCAGTCCGGATTCCTGTTCATTCTCTTTGGCCCGAAGAGGATTAGCATCCGTCGGGTATCTTCGCTGGAATTGATGATAAATTGAATAGTCCCATAAATATCTGGTCAAGGTATAAGTGGCACGCAAAGAGTCCGTGCCATAATATCGATCCATTCCGCCAGCTAGGGTGATTTGATTATATTCCAGCGGATCAGCAATATTCAAAGTCAAAAAACCCGCAAAACCACTATCAATATAGGTCAAGGTGGAATTACCCCCGCTAAACTCCAGATTTTTTATCATGGAATAATCATTCGATGCAATGACGGTCAAGGAAGGAGTGGCCGATTGGGATGGCAGGTTATCATAAATTTCAAATTCGCTACGATCGGTGAATTTATATTGATAAACGAAAGGAAGCTCCTCTTGAAAATCCAGGTTAACAATTTTGTATTCATAACCGCTGGAGGTGACCTCGGTAACCAGATATTTTCCATTCAACTTTCTGGCATCCACAATCACATCGGAAGCGGTCTCTTTGAAAAATTTATTACTCTCAAAGTAAAAAAGAGTCGATCCCAAGCTGGTGTTGGCGATAAAATAAATTCTCCCCAGTGCATCGATATCCACCACTTTGGCATAAAATGATTTAAATGAAAAAACCGGTTGATCATTTTTATATAATACCCTCTCATTTTTTCGTTGAACAAACCTATAAACATTCAAATCCCTGTCAAATTTAGCACTGGAATGAGTGGTCCCTACCCTTTTATCGTTATGATAAAGAATTTGCTCATCCATTGATTCCCGGGGAGAGATCCACAGATGATCCTCTCTTCTCATATCCGTGACAATTTTTCCTCTAAAGCCCTCCATTTCTTTTCCATCTTCATCCCACAGGGAAAACTTCATCTCTCTTTGATCAATGAGTTTGGAATCATTGCTGACAAACTCTCCTTTGCCTATTTTAAAAATTTTTTCAGTATCCAAATCCATGAGCTTGGAGGAAATGGTGGCATCTGATTTATTAACAATAAATAATTCCGGAGTCTGTTTTCCGTTCGTGGTGAGTGACCAGACCTCCTGATCATCATCAGTAAGGGGAACCAGAAAAACCGACTTGGCAAAGGCCTTAGCCTGCAGTTTTTTTTGCTTAAGACAAAAACTTGAATAATCTTTAATAAACTCATCAATCAAATCAGAATAGCTACGTTTGAAATGGTCACTGAAAGTGGCGTTTAAAATAAAGGGATTGATCCAGTGATCGGCCTGGGAAAGAAAAAAACTATTCACCGTTTCAAGTCCATAGCGTTCATATAAAAAATTGAAAAAATAACCACCCACAATATATTTTTCCTGGGTATAGGGGAAAAAAAGATGATTATTGGTCAGCCGGCTTTCATCGAGCAATTGGTCCTTGATTAACGAACAATAAAGAGCCCTAAGCTCCCCGCTAAAAAGTCTTCCTCCATTACCAAACCGGGCCTCGTTAAAAACTGCATTTCCCTCGATTAACCAGGTCGGTAGCAGATAGTTGGGGTTGGTGAATATTGGTAAAACAATAAAAAGATGCGGGAGGGGACTGCTGCCAAAAACACTATAATAGACCTTTGATATACTTTGCTTGATATCCAGCTGATAGGCATGCGCGCCTTCATGACTGGCCAGGGAAAACAGCCAGGAGCGCATAGAAAAATAATCCAGCAAGGCCCCTCCGCCGTTATAAAAAGTATTTATGTTTTTCGGAAATGCGGTGGAGAAGGCATTAGCAATCTGGTTACCATCGGAGGCCAGAATAACCGTCAACTTATCCTCCATCACCCAATTATAAGTTTTTTCAAAATCCTTGATTATTTTTTCTTCAATCAGAATCAATCTTTCCAAAAACTGTTGTGAATCCTTGGAATAAATCACTCTAAAATGTTTTAGCTCAGCGACCTGGTAATCCACCCCGTCGGGCACCAAAAATGAAAATGCATGCACACTCACAAGTGAAAAAAAAACCATACCTATTTTTCTTAGCATTTTATGAACATCCCGTGGTAGCGCCACAACTATTACATTTTAAACAACTACCATTTCGAAGCAGCGTCATGGCACCACACTCGGGACATGGATCTCCCTCATACCCCTTCATCTTAGCGGTCTGCCTTTTCTTGGCTTCGGCTAACATTTCCGAGTTGGATTGCTTGGAGAAAACTTTTTGCGAACTGCTGACTCTCCCATCCGCATGAAGATTATCGCCTTCCATGATCTGCAAAAGAGGCTCTTCATTTACTTTTTCTCCTCGAACCGTATCTGATTTCAAATCCTCCGGTACCACATGAACCAGGTCATGCCTTCCAAGATACTTCATACCGAGATCTCTAAAAATATAATCAATCACAGAAGTGGCCATCTTGATGTTATCATGTCCCACGACCATACCATTTGGCTCGAAGCGGGTGAAAGTGAAGGCATCCACAAATTCTTCCAAAGGAACACCGTATTGAAGGCCTAGCGATATGGCTATCGAGAAGCAGTTCATAAGCGATCTAAAGGCTGCACCTTCCTTATGCATATCAATAAAGATTTCACCTAGAGAATTATCATCATATTCACCGGTTCTTATATAAACTTTATGTCCCGCCACAGCGGCTTTTTGAGTATAGCCAAGTCTTCTATTTGGCAGGGCCCTTCTTTTCGAGACTTCCTTATAAATAATTTTCTCGACAATCTTTTGGGCCACCACTTCCACTTTTTCTGTCTGGCTTAAATCATCCCAGTCTAAAATGGCCAGATCCTCAAAGGCCTGGGCATTAAGTGGTTGGGATAATTTTGAGCCATCCCGATAGATGGCGTTAGCCTTTAACATGTATTGCCAGGATAATTTATATACATCCCCGATTTCTTTTACCGAGGCTTCGCTTGGCATATTCACTGTTTTGGAAATGGCACCTGAGATATAAGGTTGTACCACGGCCATCATCTTCAAATGTCCCACGGGACTAATCATTCTTTTTCCATATCGTCCACATTTACTGGCACAATCAAAAACTGGTAAATGTTCCGGTTTTACATGTGGAGCGTTTTCAATGGTCATGGTTCCACAAATATAATCATTCGCCGCCTGAATCTGCTCTTTAGAAAAATTTAATTTTTTTAACACGGACAATTCAGGATCATTCATTTCACTATCAGACAATTTCAAAGTCTCTCTTAAAAATTGTTCGCCTATAATATACTTGGAAAAAGCAAAAGAAATATCAAATGCGCTAGAGAGCGCCCCATCAATCCTTTTGATGATTTCCTCGGAAAGCCCCTTCTCTTTCAATGTTTTTTCGTTGATATGAGGACAACCTTTTAACCCGCCAGATCCAACTGCATAGAAAACAATCTCATCAATTTGCTTTTGAGTATATCCTAAAATCTTTAAGGCGGTTGGCACTGATTGATTGATAATTTTGAAATATCCCCCACCTGCCAGCTTTTTAAATTTCACGAGGGCAAAGTCCGGTTCAATACCAGTGGTATCACAATCCATCACCAGTCCGATCGTTCCAGTGGGTGCAATGACCGTCACTTGGGCATTTCTATAACCGTGTTTTTCTCCCAGAGTAAGAGCTTCATCCCAGGCCTTTTTGGCCTCCTCTTTTAAATATTTATCAGTTTCAAAATTTCCCATGACCACAGGTTTAATCGTGAGATCCTCGTAACCGGTTTTTTCTCCGTAGGCTGCTCTTTTATGATTCCTGATAACCTTGAGCATATGCAATTTATTATTTTCATACCTGGCAAATGGCCCATGCTCTTTGGCCATCAAAGCACTCACCTTGTAAGCAGTCCCGCCCATAATCGCTGAGATACTGGCGGCAATATTTCTCCCCCGCTCACTATCATAAGCAACCCCCATAATCATCAGGAGGGCCCCCAAATTGGCAAACCCCAAGCCGAGGGTTCGATAATCAAAGGATCTCTTCGCAATATTCTCGGAAGGAAACTGGGCCATTAAAACTGAAATTTCCAACACCACAGTCCACAAAGAACAGGCGTGAATAAAGGCATCCACATTAAACATGCCCGTGACCTGATCGTAGAATTTAGCTAGGTTCAAGGAAGCCAGATTGCAGGCAGTATCATCCAAAAACATATATTCGCTGCATGGATTGGAGGCATTGATTCGGCCATCTCCCAAGCAAGTATGCCACTCGTTGATCGTATCATCAAACTGCAAACCAGGATCAGCACAACTCCAAGCTGCCTGATTGATGGTATTCCAAAGATCGCAGGCCTTGACCTTTTTGGCAACTTTTCCATCAATGCGATTGATAAGTTCGAATTCACGGTCTTCATCCAAGGCCTTGAAAAAGCTATTGGGAACTCTCAAGGAATTATTGGAATTTTGTCCGGAAACCGTTTCGTAGGCTTCAGAGTTCCAATCGGTATCATAAATTTCAAAGTCAATCCGCTTTTCCCCCTGTTTGGCCAGATCAATGACCCTGACAATGTAATTCATGGGCACATTATCATTGACGGCGTCCTTGATAGCGAGCTTTAAAGCTTGATTGGTTTTCGCTGAAAATCGTTTTTCCCCTTCTACCGTATTCAAACTTTCATAGATTTTATTCAAATGTTTGCGACAGATTTTAGAACCGGTCACCAAGGCTGCGACCTTTCTTTCCTCTTTGGCCTTCCAGGTGATAAATTCTTCCACATCTGGATGATCCAAATCTATGCACACCATCTTGGCAGCCCGGCGGGTAGTGCCCCCTGATTTAATCGCCCCCGCAGAACGATCACCAATTTTAAGAAAGCTCATAAGTCCCGATGAGGCTCCCCCCCCGGATAAACTTTCGCCTCTCCCTCTTAAATTAGAAAAATTAGTGCCAGTGCCTGATCCATATTTAAACAACCGGGCCTCTCTGATCAATAAATCAATAATGCCACCCTGATTGACCAGATCATCATTAATTGATTGAATGAAACAGGCATGAGGTTGCGGTCTTTCATAGGCAGAAGTTGAAAGGCAAACTTCCTTCGTTTGCGGATTGACGTAATAATGTCCCTGTGGTTTTCCCACAATATTATAAGAATTAAAAAGTCCGGTGTTAAACCACTGAGGAGAATTCGGAGCCGCCATTTGATTGGCCAGCATATATTCAAGTTCATCTTGAAAGGTATCAGCATCTTCTTTGGTTTCAAAATAATGAGAAGACTCTCCCCAGGTTCTCCAACATTTTGCCATCCGGTTAAACACTTGCCGGGCATCCGTTTCGCTGGAAAGAATGGGATTACCTTTTTCGTCCTTTAACGGGTTTTGATTCTGGTCATATTGGGGAACAGAGGTTTTTCTAAAGTATTTCTGAGCAATGATATCCGTGGCAACTTGGGACCATCCTTCTGGCACCACGACCTCTAATAAATTGCTTCCGCTTCCATCGACGCTTTTAATTTCGCTAATTCGCTTGACAAATTTAAAACTATCATAAGGGCCTTTATTTTTTTTGGTAAATAGTCTCTTAAATTTCATAATCTCTCCTTAATTTTTTGAAATTTAGTGTGTGCTTAATTTCCAAGGTTAAATTTATACCCTTATGGTTACCCGGCCATAAAGTTACGTCAAGAATAAAAACCACAATATATAGTGCCATTTTCCGTCATTTTTATGACGACATACAAGATATTGTATAACTGACAATTTCACTAAACTTTTATTTAAAATCTAAACTAAAGCCTTGGAGTATCCAAATTGAATCTATCGTTTTATGCTATTTGGGAATAAATCAGACAAACCAAAAACGTAAGGTCTAAAATCTATGAAAAAAATAGTGCCTAAGCAACCTTTTATTTCTTACATTTTACTTTTAATTATCTCATCAATTTTTATTTGTGTGGATATCTTCGGCAACTCTTTAAATATTGAAGAACCAAAATCAAAAGCAGTGGACGTGGAAAAACTAACCCTCGAAACCGTGATGCACGAAAACCCCGGGTGTCCCGAAAATTCTGACTGCAACCAGGCCACCGGAAAAAAATTTTCTAAATGGTATCAATTTTTAAAATCATCAAAGAACAATACCGAGATTGAAAATTATATTAAAAGCGAAGGCATGCCCGCTCCTGCCTGGTCCACCATTGAAAAATACCATGACCAAGAAATGGCCTTCTGGGATTCCCGTTGTCTTGCTCACCGTCAAAAAAATAATAAAATATATGAGGCCATCCTTTTTCCCAAAGGAGTGCTCCAGGATAGTAATGAACTTTTTTGGGATGATCTATTTGTCATGCTAAGTCCTGACAATATTACCAAATACCAGATCCCCCGTAACGAACGGCCAATTTATCTGGATGGAATACAGATCGTTTATATCAAGGAAGAAAATGATCGGTACTTGGGGATTAAATTGGATGCTCAGGGAAATATCAGCATTACCGATTTGATCACTCCCGCAGAGCTTCCCCAGCTAGTCGATTGTCCCGACCTGCTTAAAAACCAATTTAAAGCAGAAAAAAATAATAAAAAACTTTATCATAGTTATCAATGTCAAACCATTTGGAATATTCAAAGTAAAAAAAGTGCCATCATTATGTATTATCTGGCATGCATTTAATTCAAATTTGGGCAAAAAGATCAAGCGCCTTCAAAATAACCTGATGCATATCCATATAGGCATACTCGCCAAGGCGCCCTCCCAGATACACATTTTTTAGGGTTTGCGCCTTAGCTTTATATTTTTCATAAATCTCTTTATCTTTTTTCATCCCGATAGGGTAATAAGGCACTTCCCCCTTCTTGGTTTCCTTGGATTTTTCATAAAAAATAATGGTCTTGGTTAAATTGGAAAAATCAATTTCTGGATGATAATGACGAAATTCATGGCATCTGGTATAGGGATTCTCCATATCGGCAAAATTCATCACGCTGGTGCCCTGAAAATCATTAAGGGGCACAGTTTCCTCTTTAAAGGTCAGACTGCGCCAACTCAACTCACCATAACAATAGTCAAAATATTTATCAATCGGTCCTGAATAAAAAATAATTGCCTCCCGGGGAAGCTGATCTCTGATATCGAAATAATCCACATTATACCTGATTTCAATCCCCGGACGCTTAAGCATCTGATTGAAAATTTCCCCATAACCAAGGCCAGGTATTCCCTGATAACGATCGTCGAAATAATTTAAATTATAATCATAACGAACCGGCAGTCTTTTAATAATATAGGCCGGTAAATTTTTAGGATCTTGATCCCACTGCTTAACCGTATAGCCCTTGATAAACGCCTCATACAACGGATAACCAATTTGGGACACAATCACATCCTCAAAACTTTGCACAACCTTGATTTGAGCAGCACTACCTTCTGTTTGCAGTAACCATTTCGCCTCGGCAGGAGTCAAATTTTTTTTGTAAAACTGATTGATCGTCATCAAGTTGATCGGCATTGAATAGACTTCATTTTTATATTTGGTCAACACCTTGTGGCGGTAATTATTAAATCCACTGAACTGATTAATATAATTCCATACCCGGTCATTATTGGTATGAAATATATGGCTGCCATATTGATGAACTTCAATATTCGTCTCCCGATCCAAATATGAATAACAATTTCCACCCGGATGATTTTTGGCCTCCAAAATAAGCACTTTCTCCTTCCTAATCGTCGCCAACCTTTCGGCCAGGGTCAGTCCCCAAAAACCTGCTCCCACTACGATATATTTAAAACCTGAAAATTCCATTTTTTCTCCTGACCATATTTCATTTTATGATTTATAGTTTATAATGGGACTTGCAAAAAGGAAAAAATAATATGAACAAACTTGATTTAAAAATTGTAATGCCGGTTTACAATGAAGAACTTAACATAGAAAAAGTCATTGCCGACTGGATAACGGAACTTAGAAAACTGAAAATGTCTTTTAAGTTATTCGCTTACAATGACGGCTCGAAAGATGCCACCCGGGATAAACTAGAACTGCTAAAACAAAACTATCCGGAACTAAATGCCATTCATAAGGAAAACTCCGGACATGGCCCGACACTTTTAACCGGATACCAAGATCGCACTCCGTCTGAGTGGATTTTCCAGGTTGATTCCGATGATGAAATGTCACCGGCTTACTTTCATCTGCTTTGGAATGAACGAAAAAACTATGATTTTTTAATTGGATACAGGACCAACCGTCACTCGCCACTGCCACGAAAAATAATCAGCTTTATTTCACGCTTTACGGTGACACTTTTTTATGGAAGCGGCGTTTATGATGTCAACTCACCTTATCGATTGTTTAAAACGGCGTTTTTCGACCAGCTCATCGCCAAAATTCCAAGCGACACTTTTGCCCCTAATGTAATTTTATCAGGCCTTGCATCCCTTTACCAGGCCCGATGCAAATCCTTCGACATTCCCCATAGTGAACGAAAACTGGGGGAAGTTTCCATCAAAAAATGGAAACTGGTAAAAGCTGCCATGAAATCTTTTTATCAGACCATCAGGTATCGTTTTACTCTCAATTAATCTCATAAAGCCACAAATTGGCCCCCAGTTCGTCACTGGTAACACTTCCAAAACGATCCCAACCTTGCTCCTGGGCACCCAGGCCGCTGCGGGAAAAAGTCGTTTCATCAAACCAGGTATTTAACAGATCAAAGGAATTTTTGCTCCATGACCCATTCATATCAAAAGCCCGATACCACTTATTGGTCTTGACCTTTTGAACAAACATCCAGTGTTTATGCCCATCACCAGGAATACCCATGGCGTATCCCGGTTCCGTAAATACGTCCGATTTATTGACATAATAACTGCTCGCTACCCAAGGAGAATAAGTCGGTTGGTAAAAACCATACCCGAGATACAGCATATCAATTTTATACCAATCAGTATGACGATCTAAAACAGTAGCGATCCGATCCCAAGCATCCTCCTGACGGGGAAAGACATCAAAAAAACCCTTATCCAACAAATTTAAAGATTTCTCCAGATCATGTTCGGTTTCGGTTACAAAATTGACACCATCAAAATTCTCAAGATTGATAAAATAATCTATAACCCCGATATCCTTTTTAAAATTCTCATTGCCTTCCTTGTCCACTTTTTCCTGCCACTTTCCTCTCAATTCAAGCATTATGTTATTAGCAGATGCCAAGGACTGCTCTAACACTTTTCTATATTGCGGATCTATTTGAGCAACCGCAAGTCCTGCTTTCAAAATCGCAAAATGCATAATCTTGGCGTAAACATTGGCAATGCCGTGCTGTCCGTTCTTTTTCAAAGCAGTGATTTGTTCTCTTAATAGGGCAATTTGCTCCCCGGGTTTTTCAAAAATATCCAGCACGATCATATCAGCAACACCATCTCGGTTTAAATCCTCGGTCATGAATACCAGTTCTTGCAGAGAGTTTTTCATAACCCGGTCCAGCTCCTTGGGATAAAAAAACAATCGATAAACCCCTTCCATGGCCAGGTTATATCTGGTGTTAAAGGGATGCTTAAAATAACTCTCACACTGAGCATCGGTCAACACACTGCCTGGATTGGCTTCTGTAGTGGTTTTGCAGTTTTGGGAAAAGACCCGGGTATTCCAAATAAAAGCATTTGATTCCAAGGATTGGGGCTTGAAATTACCATCCCCCCGGAACTCATTGTAGTGTGTTTTTTCATCCTCACTACATTCATTGGTACTTAGAAATTTCTTTAATCCCTGTTCATATTTAGCAAAATCTTCTTCATAATAAACATTTTGATCTACCTTGGATAAATAGTTCTTCAAAATAAAGCGGTACTCACAGGTGGTCATGGCATCCACCGAATGTTGATCGACAGTTTTATAACTAGAGCCATTACCACCAAGCGCATTCAATCTAAAATTATAAAGCCGCACGCTTATTTTCACCAGATCGTTATATCCTTTTCCTGTCAATTGTTCCCAAACACCTAGGTCCTTATCGTAGGTTTGTTTTTGGTTTTTAACTATATTGATATTTTGCACCCACTTCAGTTTGGCTTCCAACAAATCTACGTTATCGCGAAATTCTCCACAGAGGATGGTTAAAAAGTTATGGGTATTTTGATGAATGGTCAATCCATCCACCTTGATCTCAGGGCAGCTGTTATTTTTCTTTTTGGTGCCTGTACACAGATTATAAACTTTTTCGATATCGCTATAGAGCCAGAAAGTATCTGAGTCGATCCCTTGCTTATTAGAAATATAGTTAAGCTTTTCCACTGCCTTTAAAATTTCCACATTTTTATAATTCGGATAAGGCACTTGTGCACTGTTTTGTTCCACCGATTTGGCATTACAAAGCTCGTTCCATAAAACACCACCTTGAGGATTTTCCACCAGGGTTGAAGCAGCGTTAACATTTCCCACTGCACCAAGCATCATTGCCATTAACATTAATTTTCTCATATCGACTCCTGTTTATTTTTTATCCTTTTAATCATCATCTTCCGGGGACGCCACACACGTCATACTAATGGGAAGATGATCTGATATAATTTCTTGCAAAAACATTTGCGAAAATTTTTCCACACTTTGGGTGCCAAAAACACGCCTTTGGAATTCTGCCACTTCCGTATCAATTTCATGATCGGTAATTTTTTCCAACCGCTGGGCCGCCCCCGATCCCTTAAACACCAATACATCCTTCAAAGAAGTTCTATATTCAGCAATTATTTCTTCCATACTTAAAGCTTTGCTCTCCACGATATATTGCCCCACTCGATTGGGCAGATTTGCATCAAGAAAAGATTTCTCCTGCCTGAAATCGAAAGCATGCGCCGTTGACGGCCTACATTCCGACACATCCTCTGGCACCAACAGAAAATGGTCATAGCTACTCACCATGCCATCACCTTTTTTATCTCTAGAAAGCGAAGTCTTGTCCGTCACCAATAATTCATGCCCGGGGAAATCTCCCAGAATTTCACTCCAATAATCGACCTTATTTTTTACCAGCTCCTTATTTTCCAGGTTAAAATCCCCCATCAAAATAATGTCCTTCTCTCCATCTTTTTTTAATGTATTGATAAACTGAAGTAATTTTTTAGTTTCATAAAAGCGGGTAAACACCCTGGGATCAATTAAATACTTAAGTCTTCTTTCCAAAACATTTGCGCTTATTTTCAAGGCAGCTTGCACTTCTGCCAATTTTTTTTCTTCGGCTGACAAATAATCCTTATTTTGTCCAGCTTCATGGGCCTTGACCTGCTTTAACACCTTGGCAAGCAAGGTTGAACTTAAAGTGGGAACCTCGCATCCCTCTGGATCAAATTCCTCGTCCAGCATTTTTTTAATGGCATCCATACAATCTTTTTGACATACATTATTCAGTTCACTCGGAGCCCTGAATCTGGCGTGCATAGCAAGTAGGGTGAAATCAAACGCCCCTGCCTTGAAACTGGCCATAAACGGAATGCGGGCAAACTGCTGTTCTATATTCTCTTCAAAGTAAGGTATACAACCAAGAATTCTATTTTTGGGAGGTAAAACCGCCTCCTTATAGGAAATCTTTCCGGTTGAATCCCAATTCAAAATAGTAGGTTTTTGTAAAAGCTCATAAACTTCATTTTTACAATGTGACGATTCGATGAGTTCAACTGAATCTCCACGGTAATAATAGGCCACCAATTCCTGGGTTTTACTTTGAGTATAGGGTGCTAAAATCATCGCCCAGTTAGACTCTGGATATTTTTTTCTAAGCAAATTCAAGATATTTAAATACCCTGGAGTCCGATAAGCTTTCCTCGCCTCTTCCAGCGAAATCTTGCCCTGGTCAAGCATACTTCGAAGCAGGACATTGGTTTTGGCATCATCCCCCATCGCCGGTAAAACTTCCACGGCCCCCACCACATCCCACTGGGATATAATATCTGCGATGATTTCCAGGTCCTTATACTTGGTCTGGCCGGTGGTCATGTTAAACACATTAAAGCCACCAAGCTTAATTTCATCAATCCCCTTGTCCTTGGCGATGTTTAATCTTTTTTCTTTTTCAAACAAGGGAGGATAAAGGTGATACATATCATTACACTCGGCCAAGGCCCCCATGATTGCCACATTATCCTGGCATTCATTTAAGATATTGCTATCAAACTCCTTATACGCCCAAGCATTCTTCATCACTAAAAATATAAATATAAAAATCCAATAACGATTCATGACTAATACACCTTATCTTCGTGGTTATAAACCTCATGATCTTCCTGACGAGTGGCCCTTTGTTTTAAAAGCTGAAAAGCCTGACTGTACACTTTTACTATTTCGGGAATTTCAATTAAATAAAAGTTTTCAATATTACCATCATCAACAATATTGAGAGATGAGGAGGTAAAATTACCAGCTCCCTGAAAAAGATATTTATCATCCACTACAATAAATTTATTATGAAAAAGATGGGGCTTTCCACTGTCACCAGAAGCCTGCGCGTTGGTTTCCATAAAATAGATTTGATCCGCTTTTCTTCTTAACATTCGATAGTTCATAACATCGTTACGATCCACATCAAAATAATCACCCCCGTCCTCTTTACCAAATCTCAAAGTATCGTCATCATAAATGATTTCAAAATTCACACTCGATTGGGCAACAGGAATAAAGATATCTTTGGTGATTTTGCCAGTCATCAACCTATGGATAGCAACATACACATTTTCTTTAGCGGAAAAAACTGCTCTTTTCATGGCATCGTAGGGTCTTTCAAAATTATATTGGGCACTTTTAATAAGAGGAACCAGATAAAACTTGATATCCTCTCTGGGTATGACTTTTTTTGAATTATTCAAGGCTTGCACACAATCTGCGTATCGTTGTTTAAACACACCCTTGTACTTGGAGGCTAAAGAGTCCTCCTCATTACCGTAAGCCTTGAATACACAAATATTTTGTTGGGCCACATAATCATTTTCTTTGGCATCAAAAAAGAGCCAGTTTTCAAAATGCAAATTGGTTCCATAAGCTGACATATTTGCCGAGGATGATGTGAATTTAATTCTTCTTTCACCCGATTGTTCCTGCTCATCAAATATTGACTTTAAATCCGAAGTTTCCAAGGCCAAAAATATCTTGGTGTGTTGTAAATAGGCACCTGCCGAACTAAACGGACCTTTGCCTCTTGAATAAATTTTTATATTTTTATGATTTTGGCACTTACTGAAATATTCCACTAGCGAATCATATGAATCATAATTGATATAAATATTTAACTTTAAATCCGGTCGGCTTTTAGCTCCTTCACACAAGGCCTTCTTAACCCCAGCATTGGAAAATGACAGGTAGGCCAAATAGAGTGATTTGATTTTAGGGTCATTTATCCAACTATTTAGCTTAGCTTCCACTCCAGATTTTTCAATCGCCTTTTTCATATCATTACTTTGCACACACCAAGCATTTTTTTTCCCACCCTGGTTGTCACAATCCGGCATATTAAATCGCGCTTCCCATTTTAAATCATTGGAAGCAACTCCTTGAGCAAAGGGTTTAGAAATTTCTGCGCTAAAACTACAAATAGAAATGCTACAAACTAGAAGTAAAATGATTTTTTTCATGATATATTTCCTTGCAAATAGATTTTTGACATTCTATGTTATATTTTAAAAATTTGATACCTTGGTCATTCAACTATGAAAAAATTATTCACCCAGACGAAACCAATAATTGCAGTCATTTACCTCCCCCCATCCCCTGGTTACCCAGATCATCCCGGCCACCAGGAAACCCTGGACATGATTTACGAACAAGTTAATATCCTGCAAAAACATAAAGTGGCGGGAGTATTGCTTGAAAATGAAAATGATCGCCCTTATCGTCTTTTGGCCACGCCTGAAATCATCGCCTCAATGACCTATCTAACCTCCAAAGTGGTGGAGAAATTTCAACATATTAAAGTCGGGGTTGAATATTTACTGAATGATCCAAAAGCATCCCTGGCCATTGCCCATGTTTCAGGTGCCCAATTTATCAGGACCGATTACTTTGTCGATCGCATGAGTCGGGAAGAATATGGTGGTGAAATGTACATCAACCCCACAGAGCTCATTAATTATCGAGCTAAGCTAAAAGCCATCAACATAAAAATTTTTACCGATATACAAGTCAAATACGCCCGGATGCTGGAAGAAAATAAAAGCTTGCTGGATTCCACCGTGCAGGCCAAAAAATTTCAAAGTGCAGCAGTAGTCGTCTCCGGCAGTAAAACCGGCCAGGCCCCAGATCTTTGGGAACTGAAAAAATTAAAAGAAGGCATCACGGATTTTCCCATTTTGATCGGATCAGGATTGAATCCCTCAAACGCCAGGGAAATGTTTCAGTATGCCGACGGTGCTATCGTCGGAACCTCCCTCATGGATGAAGGCATAATCACGGAAGAAAAGGTAAAGGCACTGCTCGCCTCAATCTAAAAATCCGAAAAATACTCCTCGATGGTTTTATAATTCGTGACTCTTTTTCCACTTTGGTGAACGTCAATACCATTTCGTTTTTTGCTCACAGATATAGAGCGAATCCACACAAATTCTGAGAGGTATTGCTTGTAATCCCGCAGCGCCGGAGCATTATGAGGGGTTAAAATCTTCTTAAACCGCAAAATATTTTCTTCTTCCATAAAAATAACTTTTAAAAGTTTTTGGATCTTATCAATATTGCCGTCGATGACAATATAAGAAAGACAAGGCTCGGTAATGGCCTGATAAAGCAGTTCTTCGGTCGGATAAAAAACATCAAAATTTTGTCTCGAGATGCCTGCCTTGACGATCATGGATTTAAGCATTGACCACCACGCAAATGCTTTTTCATTTCTCGCAATAATGGTGATCCCAATCCCCATGACCAGTGCCCCCAAAAATCTCATAAACGTAGAAAATTCCACCTGGGGGTTATAAACCAAAAAGACTGCCTGCTCGCCAGATTTTTCAAAATCATTGAAATTATCCTCTCCCATCACCTTGGAATTTTCATGGGGGCCTAAATGAAAAGCAATAAAGTCTTTTTTTATCCATTGGTCAAATTTAATAAGAATTTCCTTGTACTCACCATACATTCCAACAAAGAGATGCTCAAAATTATGAATCACCGTCTCCATCACCTTTTCCAATCGCAGTAACCGGCCAGCGATCCCAAGGCCTGAGGGTCTCATCAAACTGAATCGATAATCACTGCCCCGGCCTTCTTCCACATCCTCGGGCTCGCTCTCCCGCATATAATTGACCATAAAGGCATAAAGCAATGCCTTGCCTCCCATTTTAGGGCCAGTGCCGGATAATTTAAAACCTCCCTGGGGCATCACGGCCACTTTGGTTTGCAAATCATATTTATTAATATGAATACTTCCTGCCAACAGATGATCCACCAAATACTTAACATCCTCCGAAGATTGTGAATAAATGGATCCGGTTCGCACATATTCCCCTGAATTGAAAACGTGCTGGGCATTTTCCAGGGTATCGTATTCAATAATGTAGATAATAGGCCCGAATAACTCACTACAGGCCAGACTTTCAAATTTACAGGCCCTTAGAAAATCCAGTGATACCACCAAGGGACCAATATATTGTTCCCTATATCGACTGGTGTGATCACAAATAATAGTTCCCGAAAACTGGGCAATTTCTGCTTTCACATTGGTGATAACATGGAGTAGCCTGGCTTTTTCAAATTGATCAATGATGGGATCCACACTTCGACTAAGCCCACTGGGTGAGCTACCAAGCATTTCCTCTAATTTTCGCTTCAGCTTTGTGCTAAATTTATGCTTGATTTTTTTATCAATAATAATACGAGTTGGACAACTGGCCATCTGGCCGGATCGGCAAAGCGTGGTATTAAACAAGGCCCCAATGGCCATATCCAAATCTGCACTTGCAGTCACGATCATGCCATTTTTTCCTCCCAGGGATAAGACCGCTTCCGCTTTAAATACCATGTTAAACAACTGGTTATGAATAATCTTTTGGGAAAAGATGGAATAAAACTTTTTGCCCAGGTTTAAAGGCCCTTCGTAGGCAATCCCTGCAATATACTGGTTATTGATGATTTGAAACAAATCATCCTTATGCTCGGGCACCAGACATTTGAGGACATTTTCAGGTAAGCCTCCTTCATAAAACAAATTGACCAATTGATAACAGATCAGTGGAGTTTGGATGGCCGGTTTGATAAGAACGACATTTCCACTTGCCAGTGCGGCAGAAACATAGCAAGTAAGTGATGCCAGAGGCGAACTCCAGGCCGAAAAAACTGCAATGACGCCTTTAGATTTTAAATTGCCATTTTTCTTTTTTAATCTGATCTGCTCCCTGGCATGGAAATTAAGATAATCTATGGCATAATCCACTTCCCGATAGGCTTCCGCTATGTTGATACCCGCCTCCTTAAAGATGCAAGCGGCAAACACATGGCGTTTCGCTAACAATAAATTGGCTACATTGATAATGATGGTTCCCCGCTCAATATCAGGACAAGTGGCCCAGGAACTTTGCAGGTAGCATGCATGAAGCTCTTTAATTATTTTAGAGATATCATCGCTGGTGGCCAGTTTGATTGTTCCAAGAATTTTCTCGGGGCACTCAGGACCTTTAATATCCAAAACCTTTCCATGCATTTCCTGATCATCTCCAAATTGCGAAGATTGATCAGCCTGCCCCAGCCTATCCACCGCCTGCTCAATATAGTTGTGATTTTTTTTAAGAAAAATTTTAACCGTAGGCACGTTGTTAAAGGCACTGGTAAGCTCGGTAAAGGATTTATCACTCTCCAAATTCATTTTCTTTTTCTTATCCAAGTGGGTTTTGATGGGGGTTTCTAGATTTTTTTTGGTGCCATAGGATTTCAGCAGGGATATAACGCCAATTTGCGAGGTGTTTTCCATCACCCTTCTGATTAAAAAACCCAACCCCTTTAAAACCGGGCCCACCGGGATATGATTGCGCACATTCCAACGCATGGAAGTCATGGCAAGTGACAGGGCTTCATTGGTCATATTCAAACACTGATGCTCCAAGGGCTTGCTGCTAGGATAATATTTTTTTCTCAGCACTTCGCTAAAGGCATGATCGAGCGGATTGTGAGAACCCACCATCAGTCTTAAATATCTGGAATTTTCCAAAATTTTGACCATCAATTGACGATAATGCAAATCCGATTCTTCCTTATTCAAAAATACATAAGAAGGCCATCCCCTCGAATGGGCATGGGTGATTTCTTCTTCGTGATAGGCCCCCTTCACCAACCGAACCGGCAGCTCAATATCATATTTTTTAGCAATTTTTAAAATATCTTGCAAGGTCACAAAGCTATCCCGGAAATAGGCCTGGATTGTCACTCCGATCAAATTCATTATCCGAAACTCAGCATGCTCCTTTAAGACCCGCTCCACGGTATAAAGCATGATCTCCCGGTTTTCATAAAGTTCAGCATCAAAGCAAACAAACACCTTAAGGTCCACGGCCTTTTTTAGAATTTTAACTATACGGACCCCGATCTGTTGATAGGCCTCATTCAGGGCATAATAATTGGAATCCGAGGATAAGGCGGACAATTTTACCGAAATAAATTTACGGGGCAGTTGGTCCTTGGAGGTTTCGTTAGAGATAAAAAATAAATCCATTTTATCCATCAGATTCAAGATATTGTCCAAAAATTCTTCACAACTTTGATGATCACGCAAATGTTCCCCTAAATAATCAAAGGCCAGCTCTCTTTTGGTACCCAGCAGCCTGGTGGCAGCCTTGCCCATATCCTCAATGCTGTTGCTGGCGATAAACCGGCTGGCAACCCAGCTAATAACCGTATTGGAAATTCTTTTGATAAACAGCGGGGGAATCCAATTTAAAATATGCTTGATGATATTCACAACCGACCAGGATCTCAAACGGGAGCGGGGCACTTTGTCCTTATGTTTGTTGATCAATTTTTTTTGGTAATTGGAAAGTCCTTCAATAAGATTTTTTTTAAGTTCAAAACCGGTCTCATCATCCACGGTCAAGATGACAAACAGGTATTCCAGCAATTTGTTTTTAAGATCAGGTAATCTAGCCAGTTTATAAAACGCCCAGCTAAACACCTTTTCAAAGGTTTTTGGTTTATATTCGTCAATATTATTCATCAATTTTAAAATAACTTCCTGTAAATCATATTCCAAATCAAAATACCGGGAATCCCCTAGAAAATCAGGAAGGGCGTATTTATGGGTGATAATATCGAGCATGGAAGGGTGCTCGGTATGGATGAGATTGGTGATTTTCCCCACATGATTTTTAAGCTGGAGATAGGACGGAGAATTTTTACAAGTTTGTTCCTCCAGCAAAAAGAGCTCCTGGCCGAGTCTTATTGAATAAAGTCTGATCTCTTTAATCTCGTAATAAAAGCCAATTAAGATTTGCGTACCTGAAAGCTCCACCTGGGTCTTGAAATCCACAAAGCGATCATGCACGAATTGTTTAAAAATATTGATCATTTCCACTTTGAGGTTGTGCTCATCCATTAAAATAATATTGGAAAAACTCCCCAAAAAATGCACCGTCCATTGCTCATGCAAAGGAGTCGTAAAGCTCACTTGTTTTAATTCAATTAGCTCCATATTAGATTGATTTGCATTCACAAACACTCCCTTAAGGTAAATATCCAAAGCAATCTCATCTTAGCACCGCCCAATCTTGGCGTAAATGCATCCTCATTATCAAACTAAAGCAAATCTTCAATTAATAAGCACCCCTGGCATTTTTCCAAATTAATCTGCACCAATCTCATTTTTTTACTCTTTCAAGCAAACAGTGGTGTTAATAACATAATCATTATTACATACTGATAGGGAGTAGATAGTTCAGGTTGGTTTGACTGACTACGAAATAAAAAGTTAAAATAACCTAATTAGGATTATTGCATATGAAATATTATACCCCCATCGCCTATGTTTTTACCTGTTTAATTCTACTGGTCTTTTTTGTCTTGAGCACCTACGGGGCCTTGACACCCACGTCCTATAATATGAGAGATTTGGAAATCCTGAGTGAAGAAAAAAATTTTATAGAATTTTTTGACCATGCCATGGATATCAGACCTCTTGACCGAAATACCCACTGGCAAGACATGGTATACAAATGTTCAGAAAACTATCTAAACGAAATTATGGAAACCCAACAATACGGCAAGGAAACCATCAAATACGTGGAAAAGCTCGCCTTTTGGCCCACCCTCAGAAATAACGAAATCTTCCAGGTAAAACGGGCCCAATACGGGTTAAAATATTTCAACATATGTCTCGACAACGCCCAAAAGCATACGCTTAATGAGATAAAACAATGCCAACAGGAAATGCAAACTTTTTGGAAAAACACCCCCAAGGACTTTATTAATCTCCAACTTGGTATTGATCTGGCGGGTCTTTCTAAAAGATTCTCGCCTGCCAGTGAGGCCCGTGAGGTTGGATTTTACTACTCAACCATCCTTCTTAACAAGTATGCGGGCCCTACCTGCGACAAAATGGAACTAGTGGACTTTTTCCTGGAACAAATCCAAAGCGAAAATGGCTGTGAGAGTTCACCCGAGGACTGTAACAAAATCATTAACAAATTTGCCAGTCAATCATGCTGGGAATTTCTGGTTCCCCACATCAAGCAAAAACTTTTAAATTCTCAAGATCCCAAACTTAAAGGACTATATTTATCCTTACTGCATGCCAAAAAATTCCTGACTCCCTCCGAGACCGATTTTTATTTTACCAGTTATGTGTTGGATGGACCACTTAACGGGCAACTGTTTAACCTGGCGTGGAATATCATTGGCGAATTAGGTAAAAATCACAAAAGAAGAGAAGCTGTCCTTGCGAAATTCAAACAATCCCCCTGGTTACCGGGTGACCTCTTTAAAACCAGCAATCAGGAAAGATTAAAAATTATTATGTCTTTGCTGTCTAAAAATATACCTGAATACCTGGATTACTACGCCATGACCTGTATCCGCTATCTCCGGGGAGAACTACAAACCCCCACGGGTAACCCCACCCCTGGATGTCATGCTCTGTTCAAAACATCAGACAAAGAAAACTGGCTTCCCCCCCATTTTAAACAGGCCTACAAACAAAGTCTTTAATAGCACACATAAAAAAGGCCCCGATAATCATCAGGGCCTTCCTTTACTTCGCAAATAAAACTTAATGCTTAGCTAATGTGTTTTGCAATAATTTTAGCAAGATCAAACATAGTTACGGTGCTTTTTCCACCAAAAACTGTTTTCAAATTTTCATCAGCAATGATGTTTCTCTTGTTTTTTGGATCTTGAAGCTTATGCTTTTTGATATAATCCCACATTTTTTTAACAATCTGGGTTCTAGGAATAGCTTTTGCTCCAACGATAACTGCAAGAGATGCATCTGGGGTCATAGGTTTCATAAACGCAGGATTTGGTTTACGTTTTACTTTTGCCTTAACCACTTTTTTGGTTGCTTTTTTAGTTGCTTTCTTAGCAACTTTTTTGGTTGCTTTCTTGGCAACTTTCTTTGTCGTTGCTTTTTTGGTTGCTTTCTTTGCTACTTTTTTAGTTGCTTTCTTTTTAACTGCCATTGATACCTCCGAGTAAATAACAGATTCATTGTTTATAAAACTGGAAACTATTTCCTTTTTCTAACTTTTTTAGTGCCGTCAAAAACTTTCACCCACTCCACAATCTGACCATCCTCACCCAGCACATTCTGGGTTTTTTCATAGCCATGACTTTCATTCAAAGAGTACATTCTAAAATTATCTATTCTACAATAATGCCTGATCTCACTTAACTTGTTACCACAGGCAAACTCTTCTAAAAACTCTTTGATCCTATGGGAGTAACCACTTCCATGATAATTCATTTTTACAGCAGTATTCTTACTCAATAATACTTTCCCGTCAATTTTCAAAAAAAGGGCCGCAATAATTTCTTTATCCAGCTGACACGCATAAAGCTGCCATCCATCTTTTACTTCCTTTTTGATCTCACTTAGATTCCAATGGAAATCCGGTGTATCACTAAAGGCATCAATGGTGTGATCAAAAATATCACGAATATCCTTATCCGTCTTAGCCTGCTTAAAATTCAAGTTCACGGTTGGCTCACTCATATTTAAACAAATCGTCCTTCCAATATTATCTTTTCCACACCCATGTTTCAATCTTTAAAACATTATAACCTTATGCCTTATTACTCGGCAAGAACATTTCTTTTCTTTGATATTTTAATTCTGTTTCAAAGAAGTATCTCCTATAATATTCCTATGAATGTAACCCACCATCCTCCTCTAAAATCCTCGCCACGGGCCCTTTTGCTCGATCTAATAAGGGGACTCGCTGTTTTACTAATGATCATTTTTCATTTTTCATACGATTTAAACAATCTGGGCTTTGTCAAAATTGATATGCCCAACCACCCTTTTTGGTACCTTTTCCCCAGAGTAATCGTCTTTTTATTCCTTTTTTGCACAGGAATTTCATTAACCCTTGCTCACGTAAAAAAATTCATGCTCTCCAGATATCTCAAGCGCATCTTGCTTCTTGCTGGATGTTCGCTGCTGGTATCACTGAGTTCCTACATACTCTTTCCCGAAAAATGGATTTATTTTGGCACCCTACACTGTATTACCTTTCTGAGCCTGATTGGGCCTGTTTTTATAAAATCCCCTCGAATCTCGGGGTGCACCGGCATCGCTTTATTTATCTTTGACTTTCTGGGATGGGACGGAGCCTGGATCAAACTGGCACACCCTTCCCTAGACTATATTTCCCCCTTCCCCTGGATGGGGGCCTTTCTGATCGGGATAGCCGCTGCCCATTTTAAGTCAGGACAACTTTTGTTCTCCATTAAAAATGTCCCCCGCCTTGGAAAAATCTTTCTTTTCCTGGGAAAACACTCACTTTTGATTTATTTGATTCATCAACCGATTATGTTTGGACTCTTATTGGGAATCAAACAGCTATTTTTTTCCACCTGAATCCACTTCGTTTTTCTCAATAAAGGCCTGGTTTTTTTCTAAAAATTCCGCCTTTTCCTTTTCTCTTTGCTCATTGACACTTTCAAAGAAAAAATCGTTAACAAAAAGCCGGATACTTTTTTTGCGATCCTCTCCCACGGAGTGAATCAGGGCATCGTAGAAAAACTCTCCTGCCTTATTAGCTCCTTCTTTGGCTTTTTTTTCATCCGGGGGAAGAATAAAAATGGACAGTGGAATGGGTTCATCAAATCGATAAGTTTTCAATTCCAAAGGGGTATCGACTTTAAAACCCACCTCCGATTCGGTCATTCTGGTCATCGTCACCTTGTACCTGGCCTCCGCAAAACTTAGCTTGATGTTTTTCTTGATCTCATACTTTTGCTCTTCAAAATCCTCCGCCTTGAGATTGCGGTATTTTTCTGGATTTTCTTTTTTGAGCTGGGCAATTTTAGCACTCACCAGTTGCTTGTATCTCTTTTCATTTTTTTCCTCATGCATCTTGGCCATACCCAAAATAAATGGCAGATTGATCTTTTCCTTGACCACTAACACCTTGGGGTAGCCGAAAGTATTCCTAAAGGATTCAGAATCGTAGGAATCACAGTTGAATATGACAATAAACGGTTGATAGCGCTCTTCCTCTTTTACTTTTTTAATCAAATTGAGCAGCTGATTTACCGCCGAGAATGGATCATCACTTTCTTCTATAAAATCATTCCCGTCCTGTTTTTCAGGAACCTCACTTTCTCCTTCCTCCTCTGATTCATCATAAAAATATTTAAAAGCAATAATATCTGGCCTGACTTTATCAATCACCCACAGTTCCTTATCGAGGGCAGTCTGGGTTCTTATAATAAAGGGTCGCCCTTCCAGGGATTTTGACAATTTCCCCAACACATCCATGTCTCGGTCCACCAACAACACTTTCGTTTTAGGAAACTTATAATCGTTTAAATGATCACGTACCCAATCACGATGTTTTTTCTTGGCCTGTTCCAGCTCCAATTGATACTCGGCAATCCGCTCTCTTTTCATTTTCTCAATCACTTTGGGATCAAGCTCCGAGGTCGCTTCAACTTTCTCGTCCTGGTTCTTTTTACCATTTTTAAGCTCTTTAGCCTTGTTCTTGCCTCTTTCCTCGGCCTTCTTCACCTCTACGGCTTCTTCCTTTTGGGCCTTATTTTCTGCTTCGTTGGGAGCTACCGTCTTGTTTCTCGCAATCTCAAGTCCCTTTTCATCAAACAGCGGCTCATCCACAAACACAAAATCCAAATCATAACCATACATGGCATCGTAGTAGAGATTCTTATTATAAATTTGTTTTACCACATACCTGCTAGACGGCACGATATTTTTAGGAAGATAATTTCTAAGTTCAATGACCTGCCCTTTTTCCAAGCGGATGTTTCCCTCCACATGCAATCCTGTGGCAGAAATGGAAAGAATTTTAAAATCAACCACCAGATCCATATTTTCACTGAACTTGGCTTCCACAAATTCAGGCTTGATGGCATCCGCCGGAAAGGCGACACACATGGGATCATAAACCAGATCATGATACTCAGCACATTTTATATGGGTAAAACTAAGACCTGCCGAACGACAAGGGTGAATCATATTGGGTGATTCAATAAGGCCCACCACGGGCACCTTGTGAAACCTGATATCTTGAGAAACTAAAAAGGCGATATCCAGTAGCTGCTCAGTCCGTTCCGTAACATCAATATAAACAATGTTTGGTTTTAAACTAAGCACATTAATGAAAATACCGTAATAGTTATCCTCTTCAAAACTCCACAGTTCATGAAACTCAAACTCATATTTATCAGACTGGTATAAATTTATATACCTTTGACGGATATTATCAAAATACTTCTTATCGTTTCCAATATAAACCACCACTCTGACTTCTTTACCTGACTTATCTTTTTCTGCCATATTCCCTTCACTTATAGGAATATTATAACATTAGAATTTATTTGAGTGGTATAGAAAATCATGACTCGCCGTTATTATTGGATAAAAAATCGAGCTGACCTAGATTTCAAAGTCATCATATGTCTGATTGAATTCCTCATCATATTGTTTGAAAAAATATTTTCGCACAAAGTACTGACCAGAGCGAACCGTTTCAATAAAGGTATATTCTTCCAACTTTCTAAGCGAGGAGTGCACCTCTTCCAGGGACAACCCTAATGTTTTTGCCATTTCAGTATGGCTTAAAAGTTGGGAGATCCCATAAACTTTGTAAAGATTGGGCCTACACCACACCTGGCGATAAAGAAACATCAAAACAATAATCTCAATACGGGTTAACTTGTAATTCTTCAGAATTTCATCAAAAAAAATATCCGGGATCTGGGATGTTGAGGCCCTTTTTAGCTCCTGCTGCTCTTGCGTAGAGATCAAACTCTTTCTTCTTTTTGATTTGTGATCTGCGAGTATACTATGTAAATCAGGCATCACATATCCTTTGTTAATATCATACACAAAGCCCGATTATAGTTTGCCACAAAGAGATAAATTTTTCCAGTTAATTTTATTTAGGAAGTTTTTGCCGGGTCTCATGATAATTTTTTAACATCAAAAAAATTCCATAAGCTTTTCTGGATGCAGGAGGTATCCCCCCTATAGTATTTAAATCACGGGGATAAAAGCTGAAAATCTCCTCCCATAACTGATAAACTCTTTTGAGCAAGGGGTCTGGTAAAAGCGGTAGATAGGCAGCCATCTGCTTGGAGCTGCGTTTATATGATGTATAAAAATCACCAATTAAAACCAGGTCTTTTTGCTCGGGTAATTCCCCAAACTTTGCTTGGGTGAGAAGACTTAATAGTGGTTGCAAATCCATCACCAGCAAAGACATTAATCCATCTCTGAGTCCAAACATATTTTTCATAAAAGTCTTATTCACTTTGGCATAATGGGCAAACTCTAAAATATTTTTATCCAAATACCGCTTGGAAAAAATCATCCAGACAATCAAACTTTTTTCATCCTTGATCTGCCTGGCCTGTTCGCTTGGCACATCATCATCCTTGGCCAGAAAAAAAAGAGGAACCAGCTGCGGATTACAGGTTATAAAGGCCTGGGTTACATGATGAAAAAACAGTCTGAAAAATTTCAAGGGATTGGTTTTAAATGCCTCTTTCAAAAAATAAGAATGAGTCAAATCCTCCAAATTAAACTGATCAAGCTTTAAGCGAATCTCACTGGAAATCTCAAACCCCGTATTGATCGCAAATCTAAGCAATCGTAAAAAACGGATCGGGTCCTTGAAAAAATGACTCCCGCATGGCCTTAAAACTTTCCGCTCGAGATCCAAAACCCCCTGTAGTGGATCGATTAATCTCATGGCACGATTTTCTAATAATTCAAAACCAATGGCATTAATCGTAAAATCCCTCCGGACAAAGGCAGCGGGATAATCCAAATTACTCAAAAGCGCAACCGCAAAATCCTTATGATTCCATTTTTTTTTATCTTCCTCAAATAGCTCAACCCGTGGTGAGGAAAATTCAAAATTTTTACCATGATAGAAAAACTTAAAAATTCCAAATTCTAAAAATTCCATTTTTAAATGAAACTTTTTTCTTAAATCATCGGCCAGTGACGTTAAAAAATTCTTCCAGGCATCCTCGCTTTCTTCCCCTGGCCTTCTTATTTCAAAATCCAGATCATCCGGGATTTTTTGATAAAGAAGATAATCCCGCACAGCTCCTCCCACCAAGGTTAAAATAAAACCCTCGGCTTGAATAAAATTCAGTAAATCAATAATTTCCCTGGAAAATAAAACATCCGTGGAAGGAATTTTAGGATGACCAAGGCCTTTCATAATAATCTTTTTTTATTTTTAACCAGGCGATCAATCGTTTCTCTAATCCTTAGAAAGTCCAGACCTTCCTTATGATAAACCAGATAAAATTTATCATTTTCCACTTCAAATTTACTGCCCAGTCTTGAAATTTTATCATTGTAGTACGATCTGTTTAAGACATGGGTTGGAATCACGGCGATACCAAGCCCGTTATGAACGGCCTCCAGCATTTTACCGTGAGAATTAATCACCAATCTCACATTGACATGCTCAGGTATTCCCCCCAATGCCATTTTACACCATTTGGCATGCAGATGATCGTGGGATTCAAAAAGAATGGTCGGCACATGGCCGATACTCTCCAAAGTAACATGATCCCCCAATTGAAATTTATTATCGTTAGGATAAACCAATGCCAATTTCTCTTGAATAATATAAATCCGCTCCCCACTACATTTGGACAACACCGATTCTGGCAAAACCAGAAAATCCAAGTGGCGCCCTTCAAAGGATTTAAGCAAATCTTCTTCAAAACCAAATTTTACTTCCACTTTGAGCTCTGGAAAACTTTCGGACAAAGCCAACATCTCGTATCCAAGCCAGCTTTTCCCGATACCCGTCAAGGTTCCAATTCTTATCGGACCACTCATCTTGTCCTTATCATGTCTGATTTCATCTACGGTATTATTCAACTGAGTTATAAAAGTGGAAGCCAGTTGGTGGAGTTTCTCGCCCTCATTGGTCAGCACCGCCTTTTTCCCTAAGCGATTAAAAAGGGTCACCCCCAGTTTGGTCTCCAAATTCTTAATACTCTGGCTAATGGCCGACTGGGTGACTCCCAGCTCATCCGCCGCTTTGGAAAAGCTATTCTCCTTGGCCACGGCAACCAGAGTTTGTAATTGGGAAATTTCAAGCATAATCATCATCCTGTAAATAAAAATCAGATACTATAGAAAATAATACAATTTTTCTTGTTTGGACATCTATTGATGAATATTTTATTAAAAATATCTTCCATTTACTTCCTTTACAATTCCCAAAATATACATTAAAAACTTTAAGACAGTTTTGAAAATTGAAGTAGTGGAGATATCAGCTAAAGATGAGTGATCAATTATCAAAGAAAGACCTTTACGAGTCTGTGAAGACTTTAGTCGAACTGAACCAACCCCATATCCATTTAAATCAGCATAAGCTTTTCACTCTCTTCAGTATCGCTTTCCAATATATGCTCTTTAGATCCACCAAAGTTCCCGGCGCTTATATTTTAAGAGTGGAAGACAGTCAATTGGTTGATAAACTGCAAAGACGGGCCAAAGATCCCTCCACCCGCAAATTTTTGCAGGCCCTCACCCTGCCTCGCAAATTAAAATACAATAATTCTTTTTTCTATCTCGATTTTTTCAATACCGCCACCTGGAATCTTACCAATGACATCCCCAAAGAAAAGATCCAAGGGGCCATTATCGTTAAAAACAGCTCCACTCGCCCGATGCACGAAATTCCCATGGAAGATGAAGCTAATCAGATCGAGACATCCCTCTCCAATCTTCCCAAGGATTATTACTATAATATTTTAAAAGATCTCGTTCCTAAAACCATCTGTATCGCCTTTGATTACGACTTTGCTGGTGCCTTCAAACTCAGTTTTCCTTTTATTAAAAACAAGGCCACCGTCATCAAAGGTGTCAAAATTGCCGCCGATGTAGATTTAGATAAACTCGATTCCTGAAGCGACCTCAAATACATTACTTATCTTGATGGATAGGCAGTTTAATCTTGAAGGTAGAACCCGTCCCCGTTTTACTAGTGACACTTATTTCTCCCCCAAACGATTCTATGATGGACTGGCAAATGGAAAGCCCAAGCCCGGTGCCCTTACCGGGAGCTTTGGTGGTAAAAAATGGATCAAAAAGTTTAGCCAGACAATCTGCGGGAATACCCACTCCGTTGTCTATGATTTCTATCACCAGATAACGATCACAGGTTTGGGTTACAATTTGGATCAATCCATTGCGCCGGTTGGTGAAGGCGTCTTTGGCATTATTGAGTAAATTGACAATCACTTGCTGAAACTTGCCCTTGCTCGCACAAATTCTAAAATAAGGGGCATCCAATTTAGTCTTTATCTCAATATTCTCTTTTTTATAAACGCCCCTTAAAAACAATAATGTCTCATTGATCACCGCATGGGCATCCACATCAATGCAATTTTCCATATCTTTTCTAGCGTAGGTCTTTAAGCCTTTGACAATCAAGGAAATCCGGTCCACTGCAGTTCTGATCATTTGAGTGGATTTCAGCAAATCCTGTGCTTCGAGATTTTCATGACGCCCCTCAATTATATCCACCGCCCCCACAATGATGGCCAAAGGATTGTTAATTTCATGGGCCACACCCGCCGCTAAAGTCCCCAGGGTGGCGAGTTTGGAAGCGTGAAATAATTCCGCTTGCATTTGCTGTTTTTCATTTTCCACCTGTTTGCGTTTAGTAATATCGATGAAGATCGTGGAAAAAAAGTATTTTTTGCTAGAATAGGCCTGCACGCTGAACCATTTATCTTGAGGCAATGCATACTGTTCAAATTCGGTTCGTTCACCGTTTATTGCCACATTACCGTAATGTTTGATCCAATCAAATTCGCCATCGGAAATATCAGGCAGCACCGTTTTAACGGTTTTTCCAAGGATGTTAGCCGCTTTCAGGCCGGTTAATTTTTCAAACTCCTCATTTATCTCTATAAATTCATAATCCACGGGATTTTGATTGCGATCAAGAATAATGCGATGATAGGCGTATCCAAACGGAGCCGTCATCAACATCTTTTTATAAAACAAATCTTCCATCTTTTGGTCACCGTTGAAGAGGTATTCTTTCATCCCAATTTATTTAATTATAATATCTTCCAGTTTTATTTCCCATCTAAAAATCAAAAAAAATCATATACAATCATCTGCGTGATTGTTATTTTCATAACATTAACTTATTTTCTCAGGATAATATGTCATGATCAAAAGAACACTTAGGAGATTCATGCTGCCCTTTTTCACCAAACTGGAACGGGTGAAAATAATCCAAACCATTGTCCATGAAAAAAAGGCCAAGACCTATCTAGAAATTGGGGTTGACCAGGGAAAAGTTTTTGAAATCATCCATGGCCCGCTTAAAATAGGAGTTGATCCGGTGACCCCAGCAAAAAAAGTAAAAAAAATATTAGATGAAAAAAATATTTATTTCCAAAAAACCAGTGATGATTTTTTCTCAGAAGATGCCCCCCATCTATTTGCTAATAGAAAAATTGATGTGGCTTTTATCGATGGCCTGCATGAATATAAACAAGTTTTGCGGGATATCGAAAACACCCTAAAATTTTTAGCCGATGATGGAATTATTTTAATTCACGACTGTAATCCCTGGTCCAAAGCGGCGGCGATCAGAGCGCTTTCTTTTGATGAGGCAATTAATATTGCCAAAAAAGACCATTACCCCGATTGGGACGGAGGATGGACTGGCGATGTTTGGAAATCCATTGCTCATTTGAGAAAAAATAACCGCAACTTGGATATCTTTGTGCTGGATTGTGACTGCGGAATTGGGGTTATTCGCCAAAAAACCTCCTCCGCACACTTGAATTTCACCTCGGTCGAATCTCTACAATATGAGGATCTGGCAAACCATAGAAATGAATTTCTAAATTTAAAGGCCGCGCCCTATTTCTTTGAATTTTTAAAGGAGATACGCTAATGCAAACTGAACGATCTAGCTTTATTGTCATCCTTGGCATATCAGATAATGAAGACCGCTACTCCTTCAAGGCTTACCAACGGCTTTTAGAAAATGGTTATCACCACCTGGCCGGAGTCTCCCCTAAAGACCTCAATCTTTCCAATATCAAAATAGTAAAAACTCTTTCAGACATCCAGCAACCAATTCATACCTTGACCCTCTACGTAAGCAGCGAAAAATTATCTGAACTGACCGAACAAATCATCAAAGCGGCACCTAAAAGAATCATTTTCAACCCCGGAACCGAAAATGAGGCACTCCTAAAACAAGCAGCGGCGAATAATATTGAAACCATCCAAGGCTGCACCCTGGTTTTGCTTTCCACAGATCAGTTTTAAACCGGACTGCGCCACCAAGTATCCTCGTATTTGTTCATATGATCGATCCAGATGGCGGTGAGTTTTTAAATGAAGAAGAATTTAAGCCAGCTGCGTAACGAGAAAATGGTGGATCTTTGTTTGTTGCAAAATCTATTTTTCGTTTCTTTTAGTGTCAAGAATTCTAGGGAAATATACAATCCGCATGGATACAGGCTTCAACAAATTGAAAAATTACTTTAGCCCTATTTTCTTACGATCTCTCGGAAACAGAGGAACTTCTCTTTCAACATTATCAAGTCTCTCAAAAACGATTCTAAACAACTTATCTGTTCCTTCTTCTAATTTTTCAATTCGATCAGTCAATGATTCTTCTGATGCTAATAATTTCCTCATTTTAACAAATATTCTAACAATCGAAATATTGACTTGGATTGCTTTTGAGCTTCTTAAAACACTTGAAAGCATCGTTACACCTTGTTCCGTAAATACAAATGGTTGCACTCTTAGGCCCATCTTTTCCTTATTGGAAGTGCCAAAATGGTACCTCCAATTCTCTAATTCCTCTTTTGTTAATTCAAACATAAACTCATCTGGAAAACGTTCAATATTACGTCTCACTGCCCGTTTAAGCATTTTTGTTTCAACTCCATACAACGAAGCCAGATCACTATCTAACATTACCTTTTGGCCTCTTATTACATAGATCATCTTTTCAATTTTTTTAGGTGTAATTTCTGACATTTTTCCTCCAAAAGCTAACCTTGAAGCATTACCAAAGAGTTATTTTAAGCTCAATCACTACTTGTATCTCATGAACTGATTTTTCATATTTGAAACAAAAGTTGCTCATTCAAGATCATTAGACATCATTCTAGCTAATCAATACATGCCAGTTTTGATTTTTAACCAATTACTCGCTAACCACTTGAAAAATAAAAATTAATTATTTTTTAAAGACATTTTTAATTTCAGATTACCACAGGGAATTTTCTCATTTTTGAGACTTTGACAAAAAAAAGAAGGTTTAGAAAAAAACCAATTTTCAATTTGATTTTTTTTAAAATTTTAATCAAGTTGGCCTTAAATTCGCTATGCCACCGTACAGAGTATCCACCGTTTATAACATTGCACTGGAGTTTTCGTTTTTTCTACTGTCCCATCTAATATAAGAATATGAAAAGATATGAGCTATAGATCTTTAATACTGATATAATTTTGCTTTAGTTCTTACGCTATTTACTGGCTGAGGCTTCATTGAAGCATAAGAATACTCCATGGAACCATCCGTGAGATATTTCAATGTAGTTGAAATAGTCCATCCATCTTTCATTGTATTTATTAAAGCAACATTATCATTAATAAAACCAACTTGTTTGTCTTGAAAAAAAAGTTTTTTATCGCGAATATCTAACTGAAGTTCGGCACATTTTATAAAAAAATTATTTTCTTGATTGTTAATACATTCATCAAATTTACACTGAGATATATCTAGTGCCGATCCTGTATGATTGATGGATAATGTAACATTTTTACAGGAAAATTTTCCTTGAACAACATCTGTATTAAGATCCAAATCTCCAATCCCTTGCCAATTACCTGAAAAATTTATCGCATAAATATTTGCCGATGCGATAAGAAAAATTACTAATAAAATATTTTTCATTTTTTCCTCCAAAGACTTCACTCTCATTTTGTAAATAAATTAGCTGAAAAAACATAAAATGAAAATTTAAAAATTTAAATTTGATTATTCTGCGTATGTAAGATCAAGATTAAATGTGACTCGAAAACTTTTGTAATAAGTTCAATTCTAATTTCGATGAGTTGGGAGTCAATTACAGTGGCCGTTGGTACCTCAACAAGAAAATTTACCTGTATATAAAGCAAGAACTCATCATAGATTGAGACTAAAGCATATCTTTTCTACAGGTTCTATTCAACTATCTTATTTTTCTGTTAATTTCAAAAGGTGGACGATTAAAAACAGCAATAGTTACTCAGCTAAGAGAGTCAGGCGCCGGGGGTAAGATAAGAATGGAATCAATCTAGCAGCGAACATGTGAACGGCCACTCAGTTTAAACGAAGCCCAGACTGAAAGCGAAGCTTTCGGACCGAAAGGTCTATATGAACGCCACGCAACCGAGATGAGTACGGTACTATAGAGTAGATACTAAAGTGAAATCCCTACAGCACAGGTTGCAAGGGAATGATAATTTCTATTTGTTTTACTTCTTTTACAATACAGTTAAAACATTTTTCCAAATGAGGATTTGCCTTGATCGTTTGTTTAAAGTGTCTATAGATTTGATTATGGATATATTCTGATAGGTGCCTATTCAGGCCCTTATAGTGAGGTTGGCGAAGGTAGGACTAATGTGACAAACACTTTGGTCGCTGATCAAGGCCAAAACCCGGTTACCAACCATCCTTGATCTTATAGTTGCATACCCCATGCCAAAAATAATGGAGCAAAAAACAACAGTTTAGCTTATTTTGGCCTTATCGAAACACCACTGGTTTCTTTTGACACTTTGTTGGGGTCAAAATAATTTAAAAACCAGGATTACGTTTCGCAGAGCGTCTTAAAAGGCCTTCAGTAAGATTTTTTTGATCATTTCAAAATAAGTTTTGGCCTTTTCCATCGTTAGATCTGTTTCAAAGGAAAAACGGATGGAATTGTTGGATTTGTTTTCATCTACACCATAGGCAATCAAAACTCGATTAGGCCCCAAAATACCTGAGGAACATGCCGAACCAACTCCCACCTCAATACCATTCATATCAAACATATTTAATACATCCAGCCCTTTTTTAGCATTGAAAAAAAGGCTTAAGGTATTGGTACAACAATTCAATGAATTTTTGCTGATAACGTAACCATGGTTTTTTAATAAATTATCCAGCTGATCTTTTAAATAATTAATGGCCGCCAGACTTTCATCATGGTCATATTTTTTTATCGTTTCCCGCAAGGCCAGATAGATCGAATAAATTCCGGTGGTATTGGGAGTTCCAGGCCGGCCATGCAGGACACCCTTGGCCCCGTTTACCAGATATTTAATAGGATAATCCTTTTTATAAAAGCTAAATCCCACTCCGGTTAAGGCACCAAACTTATGCCCGGAGTAAGTATATGCATCCAGCATCGGAGATAAAAGATTCCAATCTTTCAGTTTGCAAACAGATTGGGTGGCATCCACATGAATAAAAGCACCGGTTGCCTGTTTAATCCTCACCGCCTCATCGAGCGGCCAGATTATTCCGGTCTCATTGTTAACCCAGGTATAATTAATAATTATTTTTCCTTTAAGGGTTTTAATAAAACGAATCAGTTCATCAGTTTTTAGTTCACCAGCGCTATTGACCAACGTTTTCAGGTGCAGATTTATCTTATATTGATCCGTTATATTTTTAATTTTATAAGCTGACGAGTGATCGGTTTCAAACAGAATCAGGTGTTTTTCCTCATCACCAGTGGAAATTTCATTGATAACAAACGTATTAATCCCTTCAGTGGCACCTGAATGAAAAAAAACCTGGTGAGTTGCCCCCAGTTGAAAAGTATCAAACAAGTATGTTTGGGTTTCTCTGATATACTTTAGCGACTTCTTTCCAGAAGTATGAAGAGAGTTAGGGTTGGTAACAAAAAAATCCCCGCTGGCAAACCATTCAATTACTGATTTGGCCAGCGGGGAAGATGAATTATAATCAAAGTAGTATCTTTTATTGGTTAACTTCACCAAATGGACTTCTTATCAAACTATCGACATTACTTTTTTCTTCTGAAACCACTGGAGTTTCATTTTGATTCAAAATCTCTTGGGTAAAATTGGGTTGTTCCCTTTTTTCAATTTTGATATCTTTGGACTTTCTCATAAGGTCACCAAGAGAAGTCGTCTCAAGATATTCTTTCATGATCAAACCAAGATTTTGAAAGTAATTTCTGGATAACTGATACTCAACCGTGTCGGCTTTTTCAGCTTCACTACCAATGATATCTTTAGCCGGATTAATGTTCTCGCCTACGCAATCAAGCACATCTCTAATGGTGATTTGATCCATAGATCTTGATAGAACATATCCACCACCTGGACCTCTGACAGACTTAACTGCCTGGCCATTTCTAAGCTTTCTAAACAGCTGCTCAAGATAATGTAGTGAAATGTTTTGCCTTTGTGAAATTTCCTGTAACCTGACTGGATTTCCATTACTGTTTGATGTCAAATCCAGCATCGCCCTAATCGCATAACGTCCTTTTGATGTAAGTCTCATTGGTCTCCTCCATAATCCAATAAAGCCCGTAAGCTAAGTTTTTATTAAATGCATGTGCTGCCTTTTGGAGAAAAATATCCATATTTTTCTTTCTCGCTGAAGTTGCAAACCAATCATTTTTTTAAATCAGTTTGTTTCAACATCAATAGTATGACCCGACCAAAAGGGTCAAGTCAAACAAATTTTATTAAAAAAAAATTTAATTTTTTACGCTTTTTTTTTTCTCCGACAGAACCATTTTTTGTGCTTTAATTACGAATAGTTACGCACGATTCACACTAATGTATAGGAAGCTTTTTTAGGCCTTAAAAAATCATTTTGATCAATTCTGTCGGAATATATTTCCTGCCCCAACCCTGAGCTTTCAATCAAGCACATACAAACTAAAAATGCGTTCCTGTGGAAGAATATTTTTTTTGGGAGTTGAAACAATTATTTCTAATTCATAAATTGTAAATGAAGAATTTAATTCTTTTTTAATTTCACTGAGCCAATCAATTCCCCATTCAATAAAAAAATATTGTTTTCCCTCAATGTAAAGTGGAATTTCCAAGTGAATTATTTCGGAAGATTTTTTTACTCTAAAAAAATCTGCATGAACAAAATTTTCCATTTCATTAATAATTGAGTAAGTTGGACTGGATACACATTCATCACTTGCACCGGCAATCATCCTAGCAAAATACTTGGAAAAAGTGGTCTTCCCTGCACCCACGACACCTGTTAAAATGACCGCCATCGGTGATCGGGTATGTTTTAAAAAATCCTTTGCAATGAAATCCAGATCACGTTCCTCTTTACAGGTCCAACTTTTTATCATTTTTTTTTGCATCACCATTAGACCAATTCTCTTTTAACCACTTTCACCAAGGCTTCGCAAACTTTCTCCACTTCTTGGAGATCCTCTCCTTCCACCATGATCCGGCAAAGGTTTTCCGTCCCTGAATATCTAAGCAGTACACGCCCTTTTCCGGCAAAATTACTTTCAATGGTCTTGACGGCGTTTTGCAGCCCAGGCACTTCATCGAAGGGAATCTTTTTTTCGACTTTAACATTTTTCAAGATCTGCGGATAAAGCTTGATATCACCCACCAGCTGGTCAATGGGTTTGTTATAACGTTTCAAACATTCCATCACAATAAGGGCCGCCAAAATGCCATCTCCCGTGGTGGCATAATTTTTAAAGATCAAATGTCCCGAAGGTTCTCCTCCCAAAACAGCCCCAGATTCTTTTAGGTATTCCATGATATAACGATCGCCCACCTGAGTTCTATGCAGCTTAAGACCAATCGATTCCAAATATTTTTCAAGCCCCAGATTGGTCATGACCGTACCCACCACGGTATCACCTTTTTTAATCTCCCCTTTATCCAGCATCAGCCGGGCCGAAATACCAATAATCATATCACCATCAATAATGTTTCCATTTTGATCAATCACAATCAGCCGGTCGGCATCACCATCCAGACAAATGCCCAAATCCGCCCGATATTCCACCACTTTTTCCTGGCACTTGAAAGGATAAAGAGAACCGCAATCCTCATTAATATTTTGCCCGTTGGGATTATCACCAATACAAATGACCTCGGCGCCTAACTCCTCAAAAATCATCGGTCCAACTTTATAACTGGCCCCGTTGGCACAATCCAATACCATGCGCGTCCCTGACAAATTATAAAACTGGGGAAAAGTATTTTTTACCTGCACAATATATCGACCGATGACCTCATCCAATCGAGTGGCCCGCCCTAGCTCCGAACCGGCCACGGAAGGTATCAAGTCAGGATCCAAAATCATTTGTTCTAATTCCAATTCCACGCTATCTGGCAACTTATAGCCTTCTCCATCAAATATCTTGATCCCGTTATCCTCATATTGATTGTGAGACGCCGAGATCATGACCCCCGCATCGGCCCGCATGGAACCGGTAACAAAAGCAACACCAGGAGTAGGCAGCGGACCAGTTAAAACAACTCTCCCGCCTTGTGAACAGACTCCGGAAGAAAAGGCCAGTTCCAACATATAACAAGAAAGCCTGGTATCCTTTCCCAGCACAATAAGCGGTTGCTTGTTCTTTCCGGAAGTTTTTTTAAAATAGTGAGTGACGGCCCGACCAAGCGCCATCGCCACCTCACAAGTCATCGGATAAATGTTGGCCTTACCGCGTATTCCGTCTGTACCAAACAATTTTCTTTTTCCCATCTCATTGCTCCCACTCAACTACTTATCTATTAAAATTAATTACGTCATTTTATAGCAGCAAAAATAAAAAAGGTCTAATTCTTAAAGAAATAAAAACCATTTATGAAATGTTTCTATACAAACGACAACACAATTAATATGAATGATACCAATAGAAACTTGACAAAAATAAAAGTACTATCATTGTGTTGTTTGAAATTATTTTATAATAATTATTAACTTATAACGGAGATATTATGACTTGGTTTAAACGAATGACCTTTTTTGCTTTGGTAAACTTGGGTATTATTGTCATGCTTTCCATTATTCTAAACGTGCTTGGCATCAAACCCTATTTGTCGGCTCAAGGAATTGATTACTCATCACTTTTTATCTTTTGCCTGGTCTGGGGTACGGGTGGTGCCTTTATCAGTTTGTGGATATCAAAGTGGATGGCCAAAACCATTTATGGAGTAAAAGTTCTATCCATGACCGGCCCCCAAGGTCATCTGGTCATGAAAGTGCACGAACTTGCCAAAGCCGCAGGACTTTCCAGCATGCCCGAAGTGGGCATTTATGAATCCCCGGACATTAACGCTTTTGCCACCGGCCCTTCTAAAAACAACTCCATGGTCGCCGTATCTACCGGTTTATTAAATCGCATGGATCAAAATGAAATCGAAGGAGTGCTGGGACATGAAGTATCCCATATCGCCAACGGTGATATGGTCACGATGACTTTAATCCAAGGAATCATGAACGCTTTCGTCATGTTCTTTGCCCGCATCGCCGCTTTCCTACTTGATTCGGCTTTGAGAAAAGATAACGACCGTGGCGGTGGACTTGGTTTTTTCGGCCACATCATGGCGGTCTTTTTCTTTGAAATTGTTTTCGGATTGATCGGAACCATGATAGTGGCATTCTTTTCCAGGCTACGGGAATTCCGGGCCGATAAAGGCAGCGCTGATTTAGTTGGTAAACCCAAGATGATTGCCGCACTTGAGGCACTCAAACGCAATTATCATGTAATGCAAGAAAGTACCAAGGAAAACAAGGCCCTGGCGGCACTTCAGATTTCCAACAAATCCAAATTTATTGCCTTACTTTCCACTCATCCTGATTTGGATCGAAGGATTGCGGCATTAAAAAACTAAGCAGCTTTCTTCTCCAGCGACTTTATACTGTCTAAAACTTCCCGGCTTAAAAGAAGTTTTTTACGAAGCGCTTCTCTACTGATACCCATGGTTTTTGCCGCCTGTGATTTATTCCCGTTTAACCTTTTGATCTCGGCCAGAATCATTTCCCTTTCGATGATGGCCACCCGGTCTTTTAAGGTGATCGAATGATCGCTTACAAAGGGAATATCTCCGAACATACTGACCTTTTCCGACATATCAAAAAGCGGTGCTGAATTATTGGTCAGTTCAAATTCAGTGATGATGTGAGCTTTGGGATTATAAAGCACGGCCCTTTCCACGCAATGTTTTAATTCCTCAATATTTCTAGGCCAGTTATGATTGCTCAGTTTGGAGATGGCCCTGGTGGAAAAACTTTTCAGTAGCAACCCCTGTCGTTTGCACTCGTGTCTTAAAAAATAATCAACCAATAGTGGAATATCCTCTTCTCTTCGTCTGAGTGGCTCAAGATGAATATATGACCTATTTAAAAAATCATACAAGTCACGATGAAATTCCCCATCATCCACCATATGATCCAAATTATCACAAGTAGTAGCAATGACTCTTACATCCAAAGTCAAATTGTCCAAATGAGGTAATCTTCGATTCACCAAAACATCAAAAAGCTTTTCTTGCGATGGCATTGGTAGTTTGGAGATATCCCGAAGAATCACGGTACCACCTTTACACTTGCTCAAATAAGATCCCTCTCCCCATAATTGATCTTCAATCTTTTCCAAATTCTTGTCAGAGCATTCGATGATTTCAATGGACTGAAGTCCTCTTTGTCCTTCAAAATGTAAAATTTTAGCGAATAAAGTCTTACCAGTTCCGATCTCTCCCATAATAACCACTGGGGAATCCAAATCCTTTAGTTTGATCACATTACTTCTAAGGGATTTAAGATGGGGAGTATTACCAATCATGGCATTATCCCTGGCCCTGGGATTGGAAAATCTTCTTATCTGGGAATTTTCGGTCATCGGATTATATTGATGAAAGACCGCTGAAAAAATAAGTGACAACACCTTCATGGTTTTTTCATCTTCCACGGTAAACAGATCCTGATTCTTCTTATTTAAAACCTCAATCACCCCGATCACCTTGTCTTCCCGATTATGAATGGGATAACAAATAATCGAACGGGTTTCGTAATTGAATTTTTTATCAAAAAATTCATTAAATCTCGATTTATCCCTAAGCGTATCAATATTTAAAGCAACCCCAGTGGTAAATACCGATCCGGCAATACCCAGTCGGTAATCAAAGCGCAGATCCTCTTTATTCACCCCAATCGCTGCGGCTGCTTCCAATTCATTTTTTTCCGGATTAATTAAAAAAATTGATCCCCTTTGGGCATTTAAAATACGCACCACCTCGGAAAGCATGCTATCGACAAACCCATCCTTATCTGCAAAATTGGTGATATCCTTAAACAGGGACAACAAAAGCGAAAACATTTCAAAACCATCACTGGGTTTGGTATATTTTTCTTTCAAGGCGGATTCCACCAGGCATTCCTTTAATCTTTCCGCTGAAAAACTGGAAATAAAATTTTCTAAAAAACGATAAATTTTCTTCTCCTCATCTATCTCCACACCGTAAATGAGTTCTTCATCCCCGGTCCCGACCGAAAAGGCCCGCACCACTCTACCCGTCAAATCGAGATGCACCTTTTTAAATTGTAATGAAATATCCAGTGGCGTTCCCACTGAGATTCTGGTTTTGGTTTGAAACCCCAGCCCGGTCACACTTAAATCTTTAATCCGGGCGTCCTCAATATACTCAGATTTTCCAGCTTGATCGTCCATCTCCACTAAAAAGCGAAGATCGTCAGCTTCTTCAATTGGTATTCTAAATGATTGATAAAACTTAAATTCTGAAAAACTTGAAAGCAACATAACCATCCCCTTTGACGTTATGACATAAAAAATCTCTAGGGATTCTTCGGTACCTTTAGATAAATCTAAAGAAAAATCGCCCAAAATGTTTGGCAATTTATCTTAATTTCTTTTGATTTTAGTTAGTTAAAAAATCTGCTGATCATGCAAATCTCGTCGGATTGAAGACCTCAACCGTCGGATATACTTAGCCTATCCACATTTTACTCACATTTGGGGATTATGGATTCATTCATATCATCACCATCATCTGAATAGGCTAGCACCATTAAAACAGCATCATCTTCGCTGTTCCAATTTTTCCATATTGCTGAATTTTCGTTAAGAAATTTCAAGGTGGTTTCCGGTTCTTCACTTTCAATATTCATTTCATCTCGATGTTTCCAACCCCATAAATTCATTTGATCAGTATAAAAATGATCCGCAAGCGAAAAAACCAGATCAACAACTTCTTCGCCTCCATCGCCTAGATAACAAGTTCCTTGCATATCCGAGTTTGGAATTATCTCATCCCTAAGTTCACCATACTCATGGCCCAAACTTTTCATCGCATGACTAACTTCTCTATCTAATTGTTCAAATTTTTTGTAAGAATTTTGATCATTACTTGATATTTCTAGATACAGAGGTAGTGGTTTAATTCCTACTTTGATTAATTGTTTATTTAAATCACTGGCCGAAATATAGTTCTCCTCTCCATCGTTGGCGTATACGGGGATCTTGAGGGTTGTACTGCCACACACATCCCAAATTGTGAAACTCAATAAAGTCATAATAATAATTGCGCTCTTCATGTTTCTCCTCCAATGATATTTTGATACTTTCATACTAGTTAATTAATTTCTACTGACTTGTAATAACATGAAATTACCTAACAAGGATATGTAGTGAGGTCAACCTCTGTAAAAATGTAATAGCTGACTCAAACATCCTAGCTATCTTATCATTTTTCTCTTGGGTGGATTCCAAAAGAAAGCAATCGCAAAATAAATTTTAAATGAATTTTTTAACCACCTAAAATTAAGACAAGCAAATGCTAAGTAAGTCACTATTTGGTCAACGACCGCACTCCACGCCACCTCTGACCTCTATAAAGATCTAAAAAAAGAAAATTGTAAAGATCTTAATGAAACATGGAAAAACTACGGGGATGACACCTGCTATGCTAATGATAAAGCTTTATTTTCATACATGGGTTCAGGTCGAATCGCAACACTTAGAATGTTGGACGAGAACGACATGATACAATTCACTTTTTGCGAATTAACAAAGGACATTCAATAACTCTTAAAGAATACTCAGATTTTGAGAAAATTCTAGATATTAGTGCTTACATAGACAATTTAAAGTTGGAAGCAATCACGGGTAAATCAAGCACGAGCTTATGATTGGCCCAAGATGGCTTCCACTGTAAAAATTCAGGACGATCTACCATTTATTTATTTTTTGGAATAAGAAACCTGTTGATGCCCTCAAATAAAGTCTCCAACAAAAATTTTAAAAATCGAAAACAAAACATCGACTGTAGTACACACAAAACAAGAAAAAAACCAATAAATAATTGATATCAAAGAAGATGTTTAAAATTAAGTGTCAAACTCGGGATTTAATCTTGCATCAGATTTGAGAGCAAGAATACATAGAGATTTTCCTTGATCCAAGAACAATCCGATCTTTGTCGTAAACAAACATTTCAAATTTTTCATAACTGCCCTGATCATTTACAACTTCCAGAACATAGCTTTTTTGACTAAACATAGCATCATCATAAAGAAATAAATATTCTCGATATGTAACTCCAGACCTAAAGCTCATAGCATTTCCATTACTCGCTACTTCTGTATAAATATTTTCTACAGGATCTCCAAAGAGTGTAATTGAGCCGACATCCTGGCCCCAGACTGTTTCACAAGCGTAGCGTGCTTGTTTGGTAGCTGCGAAAGATGACATCGAAACTAAAAATACCAATCCGATCAACGTTAATTTTTTCATAATTTTCCTCCCCAAAAAACACTTCTTAAAATCACACTATAAACATTAAAATTTTTGATTTCAATATATTCCAATAATGTAAGTTATTACAGTACGTAAATAACATATTCATAAATGTGTATATTTTTCACCTTTTTGGTGGGACCAAAAAGAGGCTAGGTTTAGGCTGGTTTCTTTGGTGCCCTTCTAAAGTCCCCCTTCAATTCTTCTAATCATATATCCTCTGATCATAAAACCTATAATCAAAAAGATCAGAGAGAACAGGATGATAAAAAGAGCATGCTGTTTTGCTAAAACATTTAGAAAGCCTTCTCTGGATTCAGATAATTTTTGAAATTCTTCATTGAATTCATGCAACTCTTCTGCATATTTTCGAGTTTCGGGTATATCAAGCGTTTTAATAACATTTAAAATTTTTAAAATATTTTTTGCCGTGTCTATCATCACCACCTTATTACCAATGCCATCATCCCTAATCCTCCCATAACGACTCATCAATGGCCTGAGCCCTCTGACTATTTCGCGGGAATCTAGATACCTTATATTATAAATAAACCGTATATATTGATAGTTATCAGGGATAAGTTTTTCATCGGTTAGGATCGAAAGATCTTCTTCTCTCATGTCTTTGCCAGACAGAATTTTAAAATAACCACCTGACTTATCTACTGCCACACCCAAACCGTTAAGCGCTCCCATCGTTGTAATAATCTTAAATACATCCTCTTGTTTATCAATTTTCCTTCCCCTCAAAGTGATCTCAAAATCCTTTACGCCAGGGGAAATTGAATAACTCAATTTATAATTTTTTGCGTACTCATCAATCATTTTTATAAAGCTAATTTCCCTGGCATTAATACTCAAAGCTGTAATCGTCAATAAAAAGGTAATTATAATTTTCAACATATTTTTTTCTCCTTATTTTTTGTCATTTTTAGGCGTGGGGTTTATTTCTTGACTCTTTTTGCTACTCATTTCCAATTCTTTAATCTGGTCTTCAAGCATTGCAATTTTCTTCTCTTCTTTGGATTTCTTGGATTCCTTAATTGCGTCCTCTTTCCGTTTTTCAATATAACGATCAAAATTCTCTTTGGTATCAAATTCTTTTAGACTGGCAAGAAAATATTGAATCTTCTTTCCGGTATCATAAATTAAGATTGACCGGGCCTTGGGAAAATCCATAATCCGGCCATACCTGGATAAATCTGGTCGCATGTTTCTAATAAACATACCACCAAAAGGGTATTGCATGCGGTAAGAGCTTAGGACATTATTATTTGTATCAGGTGTTTTTTGTCCTTCGTATAGTGGGATATAAAAATCTCTTGAATTTCTAGTTGGCATGATTATGCCACCAAAATCTTCTTCTAAATATGACATATTATGCATGCTCAAGATTCTAAAAAAGTATTCCTTCAGCTCCTCTTTTTCTATGGCACTGACTACTTTCAAAGTAACCGGAAGTTTTTCTTTTAAGTCACTTTTATTATAAGCAACCGAAAGATCTAGAACATTCGAAATTTCTTCTATGGCAACTTCCAAGGACACGTTTTTGAATTCAAATGGCAAAACTTTGCCGTCTTTTATTTGCAACCCATTGGCGATTGCTATACTTGATAAAAAAATCATCATAAAAAAGAACCATGTTTTCATATTTCCTCGCTTGTATCATTTAAATCATTCTTATCTTCAACGTTATTATCAATTTCCTGGTATGAGTAGATCGTGGTTTCAACCTTGAAAGCCTCGAATTTTCCGGGGATGATTTTACCCCGGCCAATCAGCAAGGTTCCCGAGATCAGGATCATTAAAGCCACGGTGCTAAATTGCAATTCTAAAGATATATTGTTAAATATTTCTCTAATTTTAAAGATTTTTAGATCAATAGATTGAATTTTTTCTTTTTGAGGCGCCCTCTTTTTATCCAGCAAATTAAAAGCTTCCCGAAATATTCTCTCCTTCGTCTTTTCACTAATCACTACAGGGGTAGCGGCATTAAAGTGATTATCAATTTCAGCAATTTCTTCCAGGAATTTTACAGATTCGGCATTCTCCACGAGATCCTGGGATATCTTACTTGAAACTTTCTCTAAGAGTTCCCCGTCAAAATGAGCACAAAGAGTTATCTTCGAATATTTATTTTTCACCTTACCCTCTCTTGTAAGTTGAACTCATTTTTTAAATTACATCGTGCCTTGAAAAGAATTTGCTTGATCATATCCACACTTAAACCTGTTACCCTTGAAATTTCCATATAACTAAAATTTTCAACCACCTTCAAGGACATTATCGTACGTTGCAGTAGGGGTAACTTTTTTATCAGTAAATCCACATAACCAAGATCACTTTTTAGGTTAATTCTATCTTCCATGCTGGTACCAAAATCCTCTATGATTGACTTGTGTTTAACCAGTTGCTCTCTTTTTTTCCTTCTTAAATGATCAATGGTTTTATTGCTGGCAATCCGAAACATCCATGCTTTAAGCGTTGCCCCCTCGACATTACTTTCTTGATAGAAGGAAATTTTTTTAATTATGGTCAGGAAAACATCAGCTAGAATTTCCTCCGCTTCTTCCCTATTACCTGCTAGTTTGTATATATGATTTAACAATTTAAAAGAATACTGATTATACAAACAAGTAAAGGTATCCGGATCACCTTTTTTAATTCCTATGGCTAAATCATTATCTGAAAGCATGTTTTTCCTAACTTTCTTTATTTATATGCAAGTAAAACGAATGAACGCCTTAAAAGTTATTAAATATAATAATAAAAAATAATATATAATAACAATATTAACGGGTTAGGCAGCAAAAAAAACTGCTAGAAAAGATTATCCGAGTATTTTAGTCCTCAAATTTTTCAATATCCACTTTCTGGTTCCGGGAACTATCCAAAACATTTAAATCTTTATCAATCACTTTAAAAATAGCTTCTTGAAACAAAACCCAATAACGAGTGGCCATCAGTGGATCGGAGGACGGCAATTCGAGTGTATAGGTTGGAATATCCCTTTCGTTGCCCGCCCAATTACCCAAACTTCCTGGAAAAAAGGGATAATTGGAAATACGAAATTTTTTAGAACTTTCACTCATTTGTAAAAGTAAATTACTCGCTTCAGTTCCAACTTTATTCGTCTCTTTTTTAAAATCTCCCGGCCCATCGTAATCCACAAAACTTAAGGGAGAGTGTAATGAAACAATCTTAGTTGGCTTATATCTTTTGATAATATTTACATGAAAGACAGTTTCAGGCTCACTCATGGCATGGTGCCCGGGAAAACGACGCTTATTTTTTTTAAACTTTTGCACCCAGAATTTGAGAGCATTCTTATTCCAGTCCTTGGTTGGGAAATTCCGGTTGATATCGACGCCCCGATGATTAGTCCTGGTAGAGGGAGCAGTGAAAAACCCATCGGGATTTACAATCGGCACCACCACCACCAGTTTTTCATTAAAATACTCCGGTGGTTTGGCCAATAAAGTGTCTATCAAGTCAAAGCAGAATTTAATGGTAGTCGTCTCATCACCGTGAACACCACAAAAAAACATCGTGCAATCTTTTTTTTCTGTCGTGTGGGCATTTTCGTCACCGAAAACCGTCCACACCAAGGGATTGCCAAGAGAGGAATTTCGCACATGATGCCATTTATTTTTCTCACAACGGGCAGAAACCCATCCCAATTGTGCAAATTTATTCTCAATTTTTTTACAAAATTCTATAACCTTGGGGGTGTTTACAGCACTTGGACCTTCCCTTATTGGTATTTTTTCGAAGATGTTTTCCTTAACTTCCGTATCAATGACTGGTAATGACGGAATGTCTGCCACGGTAGCTTGTTTAGCACAGGCACCTGCCAATAAAAAAATGATCAAGACTGTCTGCAAAACAAAATAATTTCTATCTTCCATAATCAACTGATTACCATATTCAAACCTGTAACTTGGTGGTAGCATAATTCAACTTTTTTTAATGACTAACAATATTACCAAACCATAAGAATTTCAAATGAAAAATTTTATTTTACTCTCCGAGCATTCTGATATCCAAAGCTCCAAGCGCTTGCTTGAAACCGCTATGTCACTGGGGCTTGATACCAAGGTGATTAATCCTTATGAGTGCTTGCTCGATTTAACCAGCTCAACAAGCAAAAATCTAAGCGATACTTTGGTCCTGCACAGGGTGACTGGAATAAAACATGAAAACTATGATTTAAATTTTTCAGGTATGCTGCAAGCAAATGGGGCAAAGATAGTAAATAATCTTAATGCCTTTGAAAAGCTTCGTGATAAGGAACAACAAGCTGTTTTTTTTCGTCAACATCAAATAGCAGTCATTCCGGCCTTTGGACTCAGAAAAAGATTAGGCCCCACCGAACTGGATAAAATAATCGAAAAACTTTCCCCTTATCATGTGGATCCCAAAACTCCTCCCGCTTACATCATCAAAACCACCCGGGGTAACCAAGGAGTTGGCACTAATTTGATTATTGGAGTTAAATCTCTAAAAAGTATCCTGGAAACTCTATGGGCCATCCGGGATCAAAAATTTTTGATTCAACCCTTTTTGAAAGAAGCCTATGAATATAGAATTTTGGCAACCAGCAAAGGCATCCTTGGAGCAATTCAAAGAACTCCGGATCAAAATGATTTCCGAGCCAACGCTCACCATGGTACCGCTTGTAAGTTAAAAAATCTTCCCGCTGGATTGATTGAATTTGCTCAAAATGCTTTTTTTAAATCAGGGGCCAATTATGCCGCTTTGGACCTTTTTTTATGGCAGGATCAATTTATGGTAGTGGAAATAAATCTGGTACCCGGCTTTAGACAAATGGAGGCCATTACTGGTAATAATGTTGCCATGGAAATAATCCAAACCGGACTAGATGAGGGAAAAAAATGATGGAAGTTTACAAAACCAAAAAAGATAGTCTTCACATCGTCACTTTTCCGGTAGGCGATTTTGCCTCCAATTGTACCGTGATTTTTAATGAAGCCAGTAAAAATGCGTTGGTTATAGATCCCGGTTTCAGCATAGACCCCGTTTATCAACTCATCCAAAAAAATCAATTAAAAGTCACGCATATCCTGCATACCCATGGACATTTTGATCATATAACCTCTTCCTCGGAACTAAAAAAAATAACCAAGGCTCCGCTTTATCTTCACCAGGGTGATAAACATTTTTACCAAGATCTTACTAACCAAGCGGGGATCTTTGGGTACCGTCTTAAAATTGAGCTTGCACCTATTGATTATTTATTAAGTGATAATCAAATCATTGAATTTGACCAAGGCTCCTTGTCACTCAAGGTTATCCACACCCCGGGGCACAGCCAGGGAGGATGTTGTTTCTTTACCGAAAACTTCGGCTACCCTTTGCTTATTGCGGGAGATACCTTATTTAAACAATCGGTAGGCAGAACCGATTTACCCGGTGGTGATTTTGACCAGATCGTTGACTCTATAAAAAATAAATTATTTATTTACCCCGATAAAACCGTTGTCATCACAGGTCATGGGCCCACTACCACGATTGGGGATGAGAAAAAATCTAATCCATATCTGACTTGATATTTTTCAGGCAAAAGTTAGCAAGCCCCTTCACCCACCCATCATCCAAATTAGGACAATCTACGTAATAAAGCGCACCACCTTCCCTTTCCACCGACTCTCTTAGTTCCTCATTTATTTCCACCAAGGTTTCCAGTGAATCACTAACAAAAGAAGGGGAAACCACCACCACCTTTTTTCCCCTAAATTGATGTTCCAGCAAATCACCAAGTAGCGGTTTGGCCCAGCGACCTTTTCCAAATTTTGATTGAAAGCACATGACGATATTTTGACAACTTATTTTCTTGGCTAACTTCGCTTTTAATTTTTGAAATGTTTTTTCACATTGAATCAGATAGGGATCCTGATACTTTTTTATTTGCCGAAGCGGCACGCTATGAAAAGAAATTAACACGACCTCCACGGCCGTCTGATTCGTTTCAATCTCCACTAGTTTTTTATAAATCTTTTGAAAAACATTATCTATGAAAAAATCCTCCTCATAAAATGGAGATATCCATTTGACTTGCACTCCCTCTATCCGAAGTTCCTCTAAAATCCCCCAGGTGGATCTTGAATATTGGGGAAATAAAGGCAGTAATACAACGCTTGACGTTTCGGCCAGAGAAATATCCTGGATCGTTTTTTTTCCATAATAAAAAGCATAGTCACACTCAATGTTTTGGGATTTAAGCTCGGTCTTAATCTTTTCACAAAGCAATCTGGTTTGTTTTACCAGTAAAAATTCCTGCCCATCCCAAATTTTCTCATAACGCTTAAAAAGTTTTTTTGCCCGGAACCTCAAAATAATATTTTCAAGAATAGGTAACCAGATAAAATGGGGCAAATCCACCACCTTCTTATTGGATAAAAATTCATAGAGATAGGTTTTAATGGCGGCTTCACTGAGGGTCGCTGGCGATCCAATTTGCATTAAGATAAGTTTACAATCACACTTTCCCATGTAAATCCTCTATGATATAGAACTTTCAAAACTAGATTAATTGGATAGGTTGGTCAAACAATGATTAAAAAAAGAAACCACAAAGAATTAGACAAACTGGGGCTTGGAAGTAAAAATACGATCTACCCCACTAAATATGCTCCGAGCGTGCTGGAATCCGTCAATTTTTCTGGCGGCGTTGAAGATGCTTGGGTCAGTCTTTTATGTAATGAGTTCACCTCCCTTTGTCCAAAAACCAACCAGCCTGATTTTGCAAAAATTTTCATTAATTATATTCCGTCCCAAAAACTGATTGAATCAAAATCTTTAAAGCTTTATCTCTTCAGCTTTAGAAATCACGGGGCCTTCCACGAAGACTGCATTCATCTTATCTGCCGCGACTTGTTTAAACTGCTAAAACCAAAATTTATCGAAGTTATCGGCGAATTTAATCCCCGGGGTGGCATTGCGATCTGGCCTTATTGCTCCCAATCGTCATCTTCTTCAAGATATAAAAAAATCAAGGCAGAACGGTTAGAAGATTATTTCCCTGGAAAATATTCAAAACCTTAAAGAAATGGACAAAAAAAAGTGTTGTGATCAAGCAACTGACAACAACACTCTATATGCGATATAACTTCCAAACGACCCATTCAGATCTTGCTTTCGGAGTTATTCGATAATTTCTAATACTGAACGTTTCTTAAGCTTGGTGGAAGCTGCATTTAAAATGGTTCGTAAGGCCCTGGCGGTACGGCCTTGCTTTCCAATCACCTTGCCGAGGTCAGTCTTATCAACCTTTAGTTCAATAACAGTGGTCTGTTCACCAGTTATCTCAGTGACATCCACCTTTTCGGGTATGTCCACTAAAGACTTGCTTACGTACTCTATCAGATCTCTAAGTTCAGACATGCTCAACTCCCACGCTATTAAGACCTAGGGCCTTAAGTTATAAAACGGTCCCTTTGACCATCAGTAAATCACTATATTTTTATATTATTTTTTTTAAACAAGGACTTTACGGTATCTGAAAGAACAGCACCCTTGTCAACCCAAGCAGAAATTTGTTCTGCTTTAACATTTTTCAAAACTTCTTTTTCGGTTGGAACGTATTGTCCTAATTGTTCTAAACAACGACTATCTCGTGCCGAACGAGAATCAATGGCAACAATGGAATAAATAGGTGTATGAACTCTTCCTCTTCGCGCTAATCTAATCTTAATCACAAACAACTCCTAACTTAGTATGATTTATAGTTGATAATAACAGTGGTAATTAAATAAACCGTCCCAGCTTACAAGTCAAGAAGAATATACAGATTATTAGTATTCTAAACCTAGAGTAAATAACTAGAATTAAAGGTTTTTTGAACACAATAGTATTAATGATTCTAATCGGGATATAATGAGAGAGCTCAGCGTGAAAAATATCCACCACCCCAAGTACCCTTTCCACCTTTGCCTTTTTTCTTTTTAAAGGAAGCGTCAGCTTGCTGCCTGAAACCTTTCTGCGGCCCCATTCCGGGCATTCCTCCGGGCATCCCCATGGCCCCCATGTCAGGCATACCACCTTTCATCATCTGCATCATCGGTCCAATCATTTTTTCCATTTGTTTAAATTTAGCAATGAAATCTTTGATGGAGCCCTCTGGATTTCCTGAACCTCTGGCAATCCGCTTAATGCGAGAGTCATTTAGAATTTTATAATTGTCTCTTTCTTCCTTGGTCATTGATGAAATAATCACTTTGATTTTTTTCATTTCATTTTCCGCAGGTCCTATATCGCCGATCTCTCTAAGCATGCCTCCCATTCCTGGAATCATTTTCATTAAAGAGGTAAGCGGACCTAATTTGGAAATCATATTCATTTGATTTAAAAAATCATCCACCGTAAATTTATTTTTTGAAAGGCGCTTCATCATTTTTTCCGCTTCATCCTCATCAATCTCTTCTTGCGCCTTTTCCACTAATGATAAAACATCCCCCATATCCAAAATTCTTTTGGCCAGTCGATCTGGATGAAAGAGTTCCAGATCTTTCATCTTTTCCCCGGTAGAAATATACTGAATCGGCACCCCGCTTACATGTTTTATAGAAAGCGCCGCTCCTCCCCTGGCATCTGAATCCATTTTCGAAAGCACCACGCCCGTCAATCCGATCGAATCATGAAAAGTCTTGGCCACGTTCACGGCTTCCTGGCCGGTCATGGCATCAGCGACCATCAAAACTTCCGGATGAAAAATATTGAGAGCTTCCTTGACCTCACGGAGTTCATTCATCAAATGTTCATCCACATGAAGCCTGCCTGCCGTATCTATAATGGTAATATCAATTTTTTTATCAGTGGCATATTTCATGGCGCTTAAAGCAATCTCTTTCGGGGAGGACGATAAATCTGAATCGAACCACTCTATGTCAATGGATTTGGCAAGCGTTACAAGCTGGTCTTTGGCAGCTGGCCTATAAGTATCAGCGGGAACCAACAGCACACTTTTCTTTTTCTTTTTTCTTAGATAAAGAGCAAGTTTGCCTGAAAATGTCGTCTTCCCCTGTCCATTGAGCCCCACCACCAAGATCGGCAAGGTATCTTTTCTTTCCAAGTTGGGTTCAATATTGGCACTACCCATGATACTGGCCAGCTCGTCGTGGACAATCTTAATAAACTGTTCCTGGGGATTAACCCCGGCAATGACTTTTTCGCCAATGGCCTTGTCTTTCACTGCAGATACAAAATTTTTAACCACTTTGAAATTAACATCTGCCTCCAATAAGGCAGTTTTAACCTGACTTAAGGCTTCCTCGATGTTAGCTTCACTGATCTTATGTTTGCCTCTTATCACTTTAAAGGCATCTGAAAATTTTTCGCTTAAAATATCAAACATTCAACTTTCCTTTTCGATAGATGTTTTAGAGTATATAACATGTTTTTACAAAATTGCACAGATGGCCTTTGCACCATCTATTTGCCCCGGCAGTAATAATAAATGATGGAATACAACTTTTCCAACAAACTACAAGAAAAAATTGATTTTTTAAATCAAAAAAAAACCGCCATCAAACTGGGCAGTATCCATTTTTCGTCCAAACTCCTTTTGGCACCACTCGCCAGTATCACCGACGTTCCTTATCGGTTACTCATGCAAGATCTTGGTTCAGGCGGCTCGGTCACCGAATTAATTTCTTGTCATGGCATCAATTATAATAACGAAAAAACCCTCAAGATGTTACAAATCAATAAGGCAGAAAAGAATGTGGGCATCCAGCTCTTTGGCGAAAATCCCGACGATATGGCCAGAGCATCGGTCTTTTGTGAAAAATTAGGGCCTCACTTTATCGATATAAATGTGGGTTGCCCGGTTAAAAAAGTGGTCGGCAAAGGGGCCGGTGCGGCCCTCTTGAAAGATCTTGCGCTTCTGCAAAAAATAATTGTTGCCGTAAAAAAAAATATCTCCATTCCTTTGACCTTGAAAATCAGAACTGGCTGGTCTAAAAATGAAATAGTAGCGCAGGATATTGCCGACATGGCCTATAACGAAAAAATTGAGTTTATATGTTTACATGGTCGCAGCAAGGATCAACTTTATAGCGGTTATGCCAATTGGGACTATATTGAATTGGTGGCCAGAAATGCCAAACTCCCCGTGGTGGGTAACGGTGATCTGCACAGTGCAAGGTTTGTCCGGGAAAAAATGCAAACTTCGTCTTGCCCGGCCTTTATGCTGGGACGTGGTCCCTTGCGAAACCCTTTTTTATTCCTGCAATCCTACGCACCAGATACGCCTGATCATCAGATTTTGTTCACCCCGCTTGATCATTTGGAAGTAATCCACAAATTATATTCCAATATGCTAAAATTTTACGAAAAAGACCGGATTCTTGAAATCCAGCTTAAAAAACACGCCCTCTGGATAACCGCTGGCTTCCCCGGGGCAAGTGGCCTGCGAAAAAAACTTTTTACGCTAAAAGGACACGCTGATGTGCATGATTATCTGGTTGAATATTTCCAATTATTAGAAGACAATATTTCCAAACATATCAATCATGACCTGCCTTTTTTATCCGGCGGACATGGTTAAAACTTTGTTAAGGAACCCCGATGTATTTGAATATCTCTCTTTTCAATCAAGCTGGTAAAGAAATCCAAAAAGTGCAGGTGGATGAAAAATTCAATCTAACCAATTTTTTAAACACCCATCACTATTTTATTGAAGACATTGATCTAAAAAAATTCATCCGGGATATTAACCAGGCCTGGAATAAAAATATCAAATCGTTCTTGTTCATTGACGACAGTCCCGAGCTAATTGAATACTTCACAGATGAGGCTCACGCCCAAGGTCACTATGCCGAAGGATTTGTGACATCTGACGATGGCTATGAAAGATATGTGGCCAATCCGGAGGCGTTCGATATTGTGGTGTTGGATTACCGGATGCCCGGGATCGATGGCGGACGAGTGGCACAGGCATTTATGGAGCTCAACCAAAATGTCCGTTTGGTGCTCCTCACAGGGGACGAAAGCCTCCGTCCAGAAACTATAAACAAAATCCCTATTATCTACAAGCCCTCGCGGTTAAAAGATATTATTGAAGCCGCTTCCATATACAATTATCAAAGCAATTTTTCAAAAGGCAAAAGATAATAACCACTCTCCATTAATTTGAATTGACTAATATTTTCCACTTTTATAGATTGGTTCCTCAAGCTTGGAGGATCTGCATTTTTAATTTAAACGGATTAAATTCACAACAAAGAGTGGCGGCAGAAATTATTGAAGGCCCGGTACTCATTTTGGCCGGGGCAGGTACTGGTAAAACCAGAACCATTACCTATCGAATTGCCCACATGGTGGAGAACCTAAACATTTCTCCTGAAAACATTCTGGCAGTAAGCTTTACCAACAAGGCTTCCAAGGAAATGCTTGAACGTACTGAACATCTGCTTGGTAAAAAAAAATCCAGTTTGCTAACCCTTTCCACTTTTCACGCCCTGGGAGTGCGTATTCTAAGATCAGAAATCCAAAAGCTGGGCTATGGCCGTTTTTTCAGTATTTATGATACTTCCGACCAGCTCTCCATCATCAGGGAGGCCTTAAAAAAATATAAGGCGGATAAAAGTTTTGACCGGAAAATGATTCTTTCAAAAATCAGTTTTTTAAAAACCAAATGCATCTCCAACGAAGAATTTACAAGCTCCGTCTATTTTAACCTCGAGGAACCCTATGATCTGGCAACCGAGTTTGTTTATCACTACTATCAGGACAAACTTAAATTTTATAACGCCATTGATTTCGATGATATTTTATTTTTAACCCATAAACTGTTACGAGAAAATCAGGAGCTACGGGAAAAATATTCACAAAGATTTAAATACATCATGATTGATGAGTACCAAGACACCAATCGTTTGCAATTTGATCTGATCCTGCACCTGACTTGCACACACCAAAATCTCTGTGTAGTCGGCGATGATGATCAGGCCATCTACGCCTTTCGGGGAGCAGATATCAGCAATATACTAGATTTTGAAAAACATTTTCCTAGCGCCAAAATGATCAAGCTAGAAGAAAATTATCGTTCCAGTCCGTCGATTTTAAATCTCTCCAACCAGGTCATCAAAGAAAACAAACATCGCAAAATCAAAACTCTTTGGAGTAAACAATCCTCCACTGAAAAACCCTATCTATGGAAGATGAAAGACCCCGAACACGAAGCCAGAATAATCATTGAAGATATAGCTCACTCAGAAAGGACCAACCACCCCTTAAATGAGATGGCCATCCTTTATCGCAGCAACTTGCAGGCCGTGCCTTTTGAAGATCAACTGCGCATGAATAATATCCCCTATACGGTGATAGGTGGACAAAAATTTTATGAAAAAAAAGAAATCAAGGATCTGATGGCCTACCTGATGGCGATCCTCAATCCTTACGATGAACTGGCGTTACGCCGGATTTTAAATATTCCCAACCGCGGAATTGGCAATGTCACTTTAAAAAAATATCTCACCAAGGCCTTGCAAAACAAGTCCTCCCTTTTTAAGGAAATGGAAACTGACACCCACCAGGTGAGCGATAAGTCCTCTCCCATCGCCTCTTTTGTTTTACTGATCAACCAATATAAAAAAATATTTCACGCCAAGGTGTTGCCGGAAGCCATAGGGGATTTGATAAAGGAAATTGATTATTTGGGTTTTGTGGAAAAACAATACGACAGCGCCAAACAAGTGGAGATGCGCAAAAAAGACGTGCTTTCCTTCATTGAATCCGCAGAACGTTTTTATTATTACCATAAGGAGGGGGCCACTTTAAGAAATTTTATCGAGAAAATTCTCCTGAAAGATTCGCAGGATCAAAAAGAAGAATCCGACGAATCCGTTAAAAAAAATGAAGTCCAACTCATCACGCTTCACTCTGCCAAGGGACTGGAATTTGATACGGTTTATCTGGCCGGGGTGGAAGAAGGACTGCTACCCCATAAAAAGACCATTCAAAGTGATGATGATGTCAGCGAAGAAAGAAGACTTTGCTATGTCGGCATCACCCGGGCCCGCCAAAAACTCATCATGACCCACTGCCAGAGCCGAACACTTTATGGTAATAACCAAATCAGACATTTGAGTCGTTTTTTATCTGGACTTAAAGATCAGGAACTTTTTATTAAGCAAGACCGGACCACGCTTGATCACTTGAATCACCAAGAAAAAGAAGTCTTCAAGAAGAATTTTTTTGAAGGTTTAATTGATAGTTTGAAATAATAAAAAAACTTATTCCTCTTCATAAATAATAATTTTACTATCCCTTATTAGCTCCCGATACTCCCTGGTTTTCGTGATGGGATCAATCGTGCCAGAAATGCTCACGGTTTTTGACCCCATAAAGGGCACAAAACTTCTAAGCGCATCCTGCCAATCACCATAAACCGTGTAATCCAAATTATAAACATCACTGCATTCGATCTCGCCCAATTTAAGCAGATCCCTCAAGTAAACCGTATGCGTTTTAAAAAGTCCAAGCGGCGTCCAAACTTTCTTCGTGATGTAAAATCCCAGCCCTCTTTGTTTAACCAGTTGCTGCTCTTCCACCTTGGAATAATCCACCGCCCAGGTTCCGGTGGAGGCGCACATTTCAGGTGATAATAAAATATTACTACTACCGCATGAAACCAGGATAAATGATAAGAACACTAATATTTTATTGATCATATTGTTTTGGCCTGATGGCGTATCCTTTAATCCGGTAACTTCTTGGAGTATAAAGACCTATACTGAAAAAACTGGCCAGGAATTGGGGAAAACTTTGAAAATCTTCAATGCTGATTTCCGCCGGGTCAAAATATCCGGTTGCTTGATGAACCACTTCATCAAGATAGACCGTGGAATCCTTGGGAAAATGGCCCCACAAATAAAAATTTTTTCTCCCGATCACCGTAAATTCCACATTTCGTCCACCGTGCTCAAAAATCTCCACTCTTTTTTCTCGCGTTGTATATTTAATTCTGGCGCAACCAAAGAGCAGCACCACCAAGACAAAAAACAGACTAAATGGTAAAAATCTTTTCATCCTTTATATTTTCCAGTATATTTCTCGATCAAGCAATTTCCTTTCATACTATTATAAATTATCATAGTAGAATATTTGTTAAATCGAGGAAAGAAAAATGCGTATTTCATGGTGGTTAACAGTATTTTTAACGGTTATACCCTGGGCCTTATTGGCCAAGGAACAGATGGTTGAAGTTTCACCCCATCTTTTTAAAACCGGTCATGATTATTTCCTGGTTTTAGAATACCAACACAAAAACGGATGGCATACCTATTTTAAAAACCCGGGGGATTCAGGGGAGGCTACCGCATTTCAATTTTTTATAGATAATAAAAGAGTTGAGTTACCCGAGCCATTATGGCCTTTTCCCGAAACCATCAAGTACGGTGGCATAAACACCTATGGATACTCCGGCGCTTTTGCTTTATTTTTTAAACTGGAAAAAGCCTGGCTCCATCAAACAATGAAAATAAAAACCAGCTGGCTGGCCTGCAAAAACATCTGTGTCCCAGGCCTTGCAGAAAAAGAAATAACCTTGAATCAAAAAAATTTTCACGATGATCTGCGACTGCAAAGATACTTTGAAAAACTTCCCACCGTCATCAACTCACCTGAAAAACTGACCATCAACCTGATACGGGACGAAAAAAACCAAAAGATCCTGATCTATTATAATTTTAAAGACCCACTTACCCAAAAATTTCCTGCTCACCAAAACTTTTTGGTTCCACTTACCACCCATCAATTTAATTTTGGCAGCGAAAAATTAGTGATTGAAAACGAACGGCATCTTGCCGGAACCATGGAGGGAAACTTTGAAGGGGAATATCTGGAACCGCCCCTGGCCTTTCCAACCCTCGAGGATCTCCGAAACAAATATTTATTCACCTTTCTCTATCAAGATCCCAATACGTTACAAACTTTCCAATTAACCCATCAATTCAAATCTGCCAACCCATCCAGCAAGGTTTTGGCACCATCCACAATCAAGACTTTGCCGTCAGTATGGTATTACATACTGCTGGCCTTACTAGGTGGACTTATTTTGAATTTCATGCCATGTGTTTTACCCGTGGTTTCCTTAAAACTTTTTGGCCTTATTAAGCACCAACAAGAATCTCACCAAAGCATCTTCTTCCACAACCTGGCATACACCACCGGAGTTTTATTTTGCTTTATTGTTTTGGCATTGATCGTTTTTTTAATCAAATCAGCAGGCGGACAAATCGGTTGGGGCTTTCAACTCCAGTCCCCTTCTTTTGTAGGCCTCATGACGCTGGCCCTTTTTATTTTTTCCCTCAATATGTTCGGACTTTTTGAATTTAGCACCCCCGGTGGCAAATTAATGGGAAACCTTCGTCTCAAAGAAGGATTATTTGCTGATTTTGCAGGAGGCATCCTGGCGGTTATTTTATCAACCCCCTGTAGTGCTCCACTGCTGGGAACCGCCCTGACTTTTGCCTTTACCACCACCCCTTTAAATATTTTCATTTTATTTTCATTCATCGGACTGGGCCTTGCTTTCCCTTTTATTTTAACTGGAATATTTCCAAGGGCATTAATCCTTCTTCCTAGACCAGGCAACTGGATGAATATTTTCAAAAAATTTTTAGGGTTAAGCTTGCTTCTCACCAGCGCCTGGCTTCTCACCGTACTCACCTCATTGATTGATCAAGACGTGATCCTAACCACCCTAGGCCCTGCCATACTTACCGCGTTGGTAAGCTTTATCCTAAGGGGTAAGTGGCACAAACTGCGTTTACTCTTTTTATGCTTAAGCTTATCTTTCTTCGTGGTATTTGTGATCAAAGTTCAAACCTCCAACGATTTGGACAAAATAAATTCCTTAAAATTAATCCGGGAAAAACAAACGAAAGGACTGAATTTTTCGCCATGGCATCCCGCTTATGAATATCCCAGTGATCAAATAAGCTTCATCGATTTTTCCGCCAGCTGGTGCCTGACTTGCAAAGTTAATGAAGAAATCATTTTAAACACTGATGAATTCAAGGCCCTGGTCAAAAAATATAATTTAAAATTAATCCTTGCCGACTGGACCAGTGGTGATGAAGAAATCACTAAATGGCTAAAGGAGCATGGTTACGTCGGAGTTCCCGCCTATTTTATCGTCTCCAAAAATAAAAAATTTCATGATCTGGGAGAGACCATTACCATTCGTGAGATTGAAGAGACTATAAAAAAGGCCATAAGCGAGACCAAATAAGATAGCTTCCAAGCGATATATTCAACAAATTTACCAGTCTTAATCAGGTTGACGATATGTCGAAAATAGCGGATAATTTCGACATATGATACGAAGACTGCTTAACCTATCTGAATCAAACAGTTTTTTTCTCTTTGGCCCAAGGGGTTGTGGCAAAACGACCCTGATTCATGAGATATTTAAAAATAAAAATGCGTTCTGGATTGATTTTTTAAATCTTGACTTTGAACTTCGCTATAAACAACGGCCTCAACTACTGGTTGATGAATATATGGCAAGTGCCAAAAAACCGGAATGGATTATAATCGATGAAGTTCAAAAAGTTCCTTCCATATTGGATGCTGTTCAACAATTAATTGAAAAATATAAAGTAAAATTTGTACTCACTGGATCAAGTGCCAGAAAACTAAAAAGATCACAGGCAAATATGCTAGCCGGTAGGGCCTTTAATTTTTCTTTATTTTCTTTTAGCTACTTGGAGCTAAAAGAACAATTTGATCTTTTGCAGGTTTTACAATTCGGATCACTTCCCAAGCTTTACAATAAAGAGCTTTACAATGAACAAGACAAAATAAGATATCTTAAGAGCTATGTTTCAACCTACCTAAAAGAGGAGATTATAGTTGAACAGTTAGTTCGCCAAATAGAACCCTTCCACCGATTTTTAGAAGTAGCAGCGCAGTCCAACCGGGAAATTATTAATTATTCAAAGCTGGCAAAAGAGGCCCAAATTACCGACAAAAGTGTTGCCCGATATTTTGAGATTCTATCCGATACCCTGATGGGACACCTTATTCCAGCTTATCACAAATCGATAAGAAAACAGCAAATCGAATCACCTAAATTTTATTTTTTTGATACGGGCATTGTTCGGGCAATCCGAGGAGAACTAAACTATCCGCTGAAGCCAAAAAGTTATGAATATGGAAATTATTTTGAATCATTTATTGTCAACGAAATAATCAAACAAAATATTTATCTGGAAAAAGATTATAAAATTAGTTATTTAAAAACTAAAGAAGGCCAAGAGATCGACCTGATTGTCGAATCTCGGTTAAAAACATTTCTCATTGAAATAAAATCCTGTGAAGTCCTTGATTCAAGCGAAGTAAAGGCATTAATCACACTTCTACCTTCTTTTAAAAAAGCCGCCGGTTTGGTCCTTTGTACAAATAATAACCCCAACATGCTCACCAAGGAAATTAAAGCAATTCATTGGCAAGATGGTATTCGAGAGATTTTCAATTGATTAAAGTGTTTTCAAATTCTATAGCGAGCCGGTTATAAAATTTACCATATCTGACCGTTTTACTTTTTGTCTTGTGAATTGTTCGAATAAATGACCAAATAAATACACGATTAGGGCATGATTCGGATATCAAGAACTCCGGCATATCATCCGATAAATCAGTTGTATATGCTTGCAAAAACTTTTTATATCATTATTTTTATTCTCCTTACCCGTACTCTGGTTGGGGCCGATCATGCGGCACTCGTATGGAGCATGCATACTGATCAATCTCTCTTTGCAGAATCCAGTGATTATCTAGACAAACTAATAAAAGAAAACAAGGCATCCACTACTGATTTACTCACCTGGGAGGCCAGCTTTGATGACTTTGGTGCAAAACTATCACAAGTGTTGACCAGACTTGAGGGAAAAGCTTTACCACAACTTCACCTCATCCTCAATACTCATGGATGTGTCGGAAACAAAATGTTATGCGGGTCAACCGAGGTTGAACATTCCAAATTGCTTGCCGTACTTATGCCACAAATCAAAGCCTACCAGGAAAAAACCGGCAAGATTTTGCATCTCAACCTGGTCTGTGATATGTGCCATTCGGGTAGCTGGGTTGACTCCCTTAAAACCCAACTAGGAAATCATATCAATGATTACAATATCAATCTACTCACTTCTTCAGATCCCGACGGAGTAGGTTTTTCCCGGGTCTTATTCACCAAAATCAAAACTGCGGAAGAGCATTTAAAAAAAATGGGGCCAATGCAAGAAAAATTTTGTATCGGGTGCACGCATTTCCAAAAAGTCATGAAGCTGATTGGCAACCTTGGTTATTCCGATGTTACCACCCCGCTTGGATGGAGCAATACTTCAGGTCTTATGAATCTGACCAAAGATGAAATCGATATTATTTTAAAATCCTGTGATCCACGGGATTTTTTGCACATTCTGGCCCGTATGAAGGAAAATTTACAAGGCGATCGGGACAAGCAAAAAAAACTGATTAGCGTGCTTGATGAAATTGAAAAATCCTCCACTGACTTAAACTTTCAAAAACGCTTACAACTGGAAAAGGCTATCCTTAACCGTGACGCTCCTTCATTATTAAATTTTTTAGCTGATCCTGAGCTGGTCAAATTGCTCCAGGTTGAGCCTTATGGTGCGGAGGAGGCTTTTACCACTCAAGCAGACCCAGACTTAATCCCGCATACCCACCGAATCCGCCGCCAGACCCCTGAAAAAAATATTGAAGATTTTAAAACATTGGTCAAAAGTGTACTCAAGGAAAATCCATCCAACTATAATCAATTAAACATTTCAAAAGCCACTATTGATCTTATTGCTGACGATCTTGACGCTTTTGTCGACCAGCTGATCAAAACTAATCCTCTCGAAGATATGACTCCCATCATGGCGTATTTAAAGACCTTAGCAAACCTTGAAAAAACTGAAAAAATTGAACAGGCCATCATAAAAATTTTTAAAAACAATGATCGCCAAAAATTATTACCTAAGGTAAGAGAACTCCTGGCCCTGGGAAATCAGTCCCCCACACTCACTTCAGACCAGTTAAACCAAAAAATGAACTCCCTGTTTGCTTCCTTAAACATCGATAAGGCTCAGGCTCAAGGTTGGTTCATCAATGACCTTTTATCCACCCAAGATGCCTTGATTTCACCAAACTTGGAAAAAAATTTAGATCTGATCGCATGGGATTTTCAAACCAACCATCCCCCCATCATCAAACTCGATATTTTTAATAAATTTCTTGAAAAAATCGGGAGACATCCTGGCATTAATAAATTTCGAAAGAACATCATTGATACCATGCTAAAAGATCCAACATTACTGACTGACCTCGACATAAACGATCCACGGATTGCGCTTGCCTTTTTCAATTTACCTGATCCCGATTATCTGCAACTGGTCACCCAAAACCTGTCTGGAAACGGTGATACGCGTTTTTTTGAGCAAAATCTTCTGGAAAAATATTTGAGTAAATTTACGGAGCATAAGTTGTACCCAAAAGTACAAGCCGAAATTTTAAATAATCTAGAAAAAAACCATCTGGAAATATTTCAACAAAACACTTACAACAATTCTCATCTTGATTTTGTCTTTGCTAAGCCGATACCTGATGACCTATCACCCTCACCTGAACTACTAAACTATTTGAGTAAGGACAAAAAATACTTTCAAACATCCCGTGCTCCATCGATAAGTGGTAATGTTCAACATACCTTGCTGCAAATGGCTGCTCATCCCGACCCGGCCGTGCGGCTTTCTTCCCTGGAAACACTGGTTAATTTAAGTCCCAAAGATCCCGACATTGCCTCAGCCATTGTTAAAGCCCTCACCGATTCCAACTTGGATGTACAAACCTGTGCCTTTATCAATCTCGAAGAAACCAATGATCTTTCCCATCCAAAGCTGCAACATATACTGGCAGACTTGTTAAACGATCCCAAGGAACCAATTCGTAATCGTGCCGCCAATAAACTAAGAAAAATTAAACCTAGCGATCCGGAGATACTGGTTAAAATATATAATGCCAACCACCCTTTATTAAATGAACAACTTGGATTAAATCCTGCCCGCATGGAAGAAATCAAGGCTGCCATCACCTCGATGCGTTTCCAAGGCTGCCTAAACGACTTAGGCGGAAGAAATAAGTAATGAGTAACTTTTTTTGCGGTTATTACGATTTAACTTTGAAAAAAAACACATACTGAAAAAAGACGATTATAAAATATATTCCTTGCCCGTTTATTGCTTAGATAAAAAAAATATAAAAGTGAATGGTAGCTTAACACATGATGTATTGAAATCTATGAAAGGACTTGATTTTGGCATGCTCTCTTTGAGACATTTCATTGATGAGTGCGACATGGGATTTTCAAATGAAGATAAACAAAAGAAGAAAGAAATAAAAAGGCCAATTACTACCATTCAACGAGGATAATTACTATATCTGGTTTAGTTAATTTGACCAACTAAGCAGTTGAGTTTATTCCTTTTAATAAGCATTAATACTATTGTGTGCCAGTAGTACAGATTAGTTAAATAATATAAAAGAAATTAAAAGTACCTATAACACTTCCAAGGCTTCTTTCAATTTCTTGCGATCAATCCCCGTAGAAAATCCAAGGTTCTTGGCAATATCAAGCATACTTTCCGTAGAAATATTCCCTTTTGCCCCCTTGGCGAATGGACATCCGCCTAGACCTCCGACTGAGCTATCAAAAATACGCACTCCCTGATTTATAGCCTCAAACGTATTTTTTTCGGCCATGCCTTTGGTGTCATGCAAATGCATTCCGATCATATTTTCACTACAGATTTTTTTTGCTTCCGTTAGGACTTCTTTGATTTTTTCAGGTGTGCCAAAACCTATCGTATCCGCAAAAACTAATTCATCTACTTTTAATTTCAAATATGTCTGTGCAATCTCCATAACATTTTTAACTGGCACATCCCCTTCATAGGGACAACCAAACGCCATTGCCACATATGCTCTGACTTTTATATTATTCTCATTTGCGATAGTAATAATATTTTTAACTCGATTAATTGCCTCGAAAGTTGAACAATTTAAATTTTTTTGATTGAAAGTTCCACTCGCACTAATAATGACCGATATCTCCGAAAGTTTTGCTTCAATTACATCCTTCATTTTAGAAGGAGTAAAAACCAGAGCAAACAAGCGTGTCTTATTCATTACATCTTGCAAACGAATAATGAGTTCCTTGGTTTTTGCCATCTGCGGGACTTTTTTTTCATTAACAAAGCTGCCCACTTCAATATGCTTAATTCCAGCAGACATCAGTTTCCTGACAAACTGCTCTCTAACCTCCAATGAAACCGGCTTTAGAATTTGCAAACCATCCCGGGGAGATACTTCCTTGATTACTAACTTCTCCATGGCTAAATGAGTTTTCCCAAGGTCAGCAAATCATCACAAATCGTGATAGTCGATTCCCAAAATTCCGCTGACATGATACTTTGCTTATCTTTCAAACTTTTTTCAACTTTTGGATAGAGTAATTTTGCATAAGTATTGACCCATGGATGTTTACTCCAGGTTTTGGATAAATCAAAGGTCTTGCGATCATATTTACTCCCCAAATACATTTCCCCAATCATCATCGAAAGCGGTTCCTGCAAAATATCCAGGCGGGGAAAATATTTGGAAGGATCACATCCCCCTAGCATCTTATCGGTCAACACCTTTTTTTGACCACTGGGCATAACCCTCATTAAATAATTGATAAGAATTTTCATGATATCTTCTTTCCTGAGTTCACTGGATTTTTCTGGATGAATTCTAATGACAATATAATTATTGGCGTAACTAACTTGCATCTGTTCATCTTTGGGAAACCAGACAAAATGCACTCGAATATAATTGCTCAAATGCTTTGGAATGGAAAAAAAGGTCGCCGCCGAATTTAAGATGCTTTTGAAATTTGTTTTTTTCAATTCTTTTTCCAAATTGGCAACTTCGGCTTCCCGAGCGGCACTCAGCCTGACCAACTCGGCAATTTTAGAATTAAAATGCTCATAAAACTTTCCCAGGGACTGTAACTCCTCGGCCTTTAATTTATCCTTTAAATTGGTAATGGCCAGTAATGGCCGGTTGGAATCAAAAAAAGACTCCATGACCGGATCAACCACCAAATCCAGCTCAGAAAAAAAACTTCCTTCTGTCTCCCTAAAGGTCTTATAATATTTTTTTCTAAAATCCTGGTACCAGTCCATCCACTGCTTATCAGCGGAATTTTCAAAAAAAGAATTCTTTAAATGCTGCATGTACGTCGAAGAGACCGGGGTTTGGGCCACACTGAGATTTTCCATAACTTCAAAATAATCAGCGGATTCACTATACGAAATAATGACTCCACTTTTACTAATGGCCCAGCTGGAGAGCGGAACCACCACTGTGAAAGTTATCACGATTAATAAAATTTTCATGCCACTCCTCAAATAAAAATTAAACATCCTTATGACAACATTATATATGAAATAAATCATCTTCGGATAAATTTAGTATCCAGACCAAAATAGTCCATCAATAATACTGCGCACTAGTAGATAAAACACTTGTATCCATGGGCTTTTTTATGTTAAATAGTAAAAAATAATTAGTACATTTTTTTATAAACCCCTACCAAAAGGATATTGCAATGACTAGAATTCGTACACAAGACGATTATGTAAAAGCTCACAAACAAAGTATGGAAAATCCAGAAAAATTCTGGGGCGATTATGCCGAACAATTTACTTGGCATAAGAAGTGGAACAAAGTTTGTTCAGGAAATTTCCAAAACCTGGATTACAAATGGTTTGAAGGCGCCAAACTCAACATGTCTGAAAACTGTTTAGATCGACATCTGGCAACGAAAGGCGATAAAGTCGCTTTATTGTTTGAACCAAATGATCCCAATGAAGATGTCAAACGTTACACCTACAAACAACTGCATAAAGAAGTTAACAAAATGGCCAATGTTTTAAAAAACAAAGGCGTAAAAAAAGGTGATATCGTAACGTTCTACATGGGCATGGTTCCAGAACTTCTGATTGGTATCGTGGCCTGTACCAGAATTGGTGCTATTCACTCTGTAGTATTCGGCGGTTTTTCAGCCACCGCTTTGGCAGATAGAATGATTGATGCCAAATCCACCGTACTGGTAACCAATGATGCTTCTTATAGAGGCAACAAAACCGTTCCTCTCAAAGAAACTGCTGACGAAGCGTTAGCTAAATCCCCAACCGTTAAAACTGTTCTCGTAGCAAAAAGAATTGGAAACAAAGTAAATATGCAAGCTGGCAGAGATTTTTGGTTGCACGATGAATTAACCAAAGCCTCTGATACCTGTGCTCCTGCCTCTATGGATGCAGAAGATCCACTCTTTATCCTATATACTTCAGGTTCAACCGGAAAACCAAAAGGCCAACTTCATACCACTGCCGGTTACATGACTTGGGCAAAATTTACTTTTGAAAACGTATTTCAAGTCAACGAAAACGATTTGTACTGGTGTACCGCTGATATCGGTTGGGTGACTGGACATACTTATATTGCTTACGGTCCACTGCTTTCAGGTGCTACAACCATCATGTTTGAAGGCATTCCAACCTACCCAGACGCTGGAAGATTCTGGCAAGTCGTTGATAAACACAAGGTAACCCATTTCTATACCGCTCCTACCGCTATTCGAGCTCTTCAGGCCCAAGGATTAGACTTTGTTAACAAACATAGCCTTGCTTCTTTAAAAGTGCTTGGTACCGTTGGCGAACCTATCAACGAAGAAGCTTGGGATTGGTACTACAAAAATATTGGAAAAAGCAAATGCCCCATCGCCGATACTTGGTGGCAAACTGAAACCGGTGGTATCATGATTTCTAACCTTGCAGGAGTAACTCCTCATAAAGCTACCTTTGCAACGATTCCACTTCCTGGGGTTGAACCAATGCTGGTGGATGCCGATGGCAAAGAAATTAAAGGGAACCCAGCTGATGGTAACCTCTGTATTAGTAGATCATGGCCTGGTATGACCCGTGGTATTTACGGTGACATGGATCGATTTAAAAATACTTATTTCACCACTTACCCAGGCAAATATTTTACTGGCGACGGTGCGCGAAGAGATGAAAAAGGCCAATATAGAATTACTGGTCGGGTGGATGATGTTATCAACGTATCTGGTCACCGAATTGGTACCGCAGAAGTTGAAGATGCACTTAACCAACATGAAAAAGTAGTTGAATCAGCTGTTGTTGGCTACCCCCATGAAATCAAAGGTCAAGGTATCTACGCTTATGTTATCTGTACGGAAAAACCCACAGACCAGGAAGCTTTCAAAAAAGAACTCAATGCGCTTGTTAACAAAATTATTGGGCCAATTGCAAAACCTGATAAGATTCAATTAACCTCTGGTCTTCCCAAGACTCGTTCAGGAAAGATCATGAGAAGAATTCTTAGAAAAGTAGCTGAAAACGACACCAGTTCACTGGGCGATACCTCTACTCTTTTAAATCCTGAAATAGTTGAAGAAATTATTAAAGGTGCAAAGAAAATCTAAGTTAAACATTTTTTAAAATGACTTTTTGAGGGCCGCAAAATAATTGCGGCCTTCTTTTTTTATGTTATATTTTATTATATTAAAGCTGATCAATGACATCTTGAAGTTGCGTCACTTTCAAAACTGTTTTGGATTTTTCATCTGTTTGGAGATTACTCAAAATGCCTTGTAACTTTTTAGGGGTAATCTTTTCCCAGGGGAGTTTTTCTAAATAAAAGGAAAACACTTCCTGCGCAGCACTGGTTGGTTTTTTGAAATTCATAATCATCAAATTATTGGTATCAAATAAATGACTGCGAGGATCGGAATTGGCCGATCCAATCCCCACGAAAATATCATCTACATTAATAATTTTAGCATGCAACGATCCTTCTTGCTTGCCCAATCCCAATTCATAAAAATTGACCGCACCGATCTTAGCAATCCAATCATTCATCTGGCTATAGGCCCCGACGTTTACAATACTTAGATCTGTCGTAGTGGCCGAATTGGTATAGATATCGATTTGCACCCCGTTGGACGCAGCCACTTTGAGGGATTCAATGAGTTCTGGATAGAGGTAAAGGTAAGCCGAGACTATTTGTATCTTGCTAGTGGCATTTTCAATTAAATGTTGCCATGCCAGGGTGATCTCCTTGCCATCTAGTTTTGATAGATAACTGTTTTCTACATATTGGGCCAACACCTTATCACTAATGGCATACGTCCCATGCTCCCCGCGTTCTTTCATTCGCGCAATATTTTCCAAATAAATGTTTGCCTTGGTTAACATATTTTTTTGAAGCTCACCCAAAACCGCTGATTCCAACTTGGTGTTAGGAAGCAAAACGGCAAGGGTGGAACCCCACAGTTTGTCAAAGGTATCTTCAAAATCTTCAGTGGAATTATGGACCGCAAACAACCCCGACACTTCACAATCATAAAATGGATAGGAGCGCCCTTTTAAAAGATTCTTTTCATGCTTTAATTCGTCTGCGCCAATATGATACTCATCGCTAATATTTCTGCCGCCCACGATAAATTCCTTGCCATTACTGGTATGAGCAATCGCAATTTTATGGTGCATCCTGCGCAAGAAGGTTCTCAAAAAACTTCTCATCTTGGTCAATGATTTAACCGTCTCTAAAGCACCAGGGTTGGTCATCACCGATTGCAACACACTAAACTTTAAACCATTTAGTTCTTCCGGGGAAATCCCACCTTTCTCTTTTAATTTTTTCAAATCTTCAAGCAACTTGGCCTGACTTTCGATTAAGGGTTTAACGGTATCGGAGGACATCATCCCCATCAGCAGCAGTTCGCTGTTTTGACTCATGAGTCCCTTGATAAAAGCGTCGGACGCTTTCATCGCCAACTCGTTATCAAGATAATTTTTAAAATCTTTAGTCGGTGGCCTAAATCGTTTAATTTTTATTTTAGGATTGGAACTTATAAACTGTAGCCACGGAATATATTTTTCACTCATAAAGTAATCAACCATCAGACGGATGTTAACTCCCCGATCAGCAGCCGCCAGCATTTTTTGCACCAAAAAAGCAGATGAATAATCATCTTCAAAAATAAAATAGGCCATACTGATGGTACTTCCCGGCAAGGCATTTTCCAGCATGGCTACTTTTTTAAAAAAGCCCGAATCTCCGGTTAAATGAACGGTGGCATTTTCAATTTCGCCAAAGACTGAATTAGTCAAATCCGCAGGCAGAAATCCCTCCCCAGTGGAGCTGGAAGGGGTACGATCCCCGGTTTTTAAAAAAGAACAGGAAATCAAACTGGTAAATAGAACAATACTAAAAAAATAAATTATACTCGATTTCATTGTTTTCCCCTTGTAACGGTCAATTATTTCTTATTTGGAAGAGATGGCAGCGGTGGAGGCGACTCCAATTCCAAAACCACTGCCTCATTATTATTCGTGGTATTTTCGTTATGTACATCATTTACAGCTACTTCTCGTAATGGTGTGAGACCTTCTAAATCAATTTCACCACTTCTATCCTTGTCGGCTTCAATCGTTTCTTCCAGTTCTACCAATTCATCAATTTCTTCATCCACTGAATCAATCAAGAGATTAACAAATTCAGAATCATTGGTGCCCGGATCGCCATAGCGAAGACTGATCCGTTCCTCCCAATTGCCCTGTATTACATCCTTCAGGGTTCTGAAATAAGCGTAGGTCACACCATTAGTTTTTGCAAAAAGATGATTGGCGATAATAAAGTAAACCAGCACCATGGTCACGGTGGTCACCATGACGATAGCAGAAAGCAGTTCTTGTTGGGTACTAAAAAAAAGCATGTGATTTTGCTTTATTTGTAAAACATCCACTGCAAAATTCGTGATCTTTTGATAGATATCCTTGCTGACAAAATCAAGCCCGAGTGTGGTAACGATGGTGATCACAAAAAGCAAAAGCACATAGATGAGATAATGTATATAATCAAAAACCACGCCTCTGATATTCCAAAACTTCATTGGTATTTCGGTTTTAAGGACCATTCCGGACCCCCGACATTCCGCCATATATTCAAAAAATAATTTTGCAAAACGCATCAGGTATTCCCGCTTTTCCAGAGTCGAAAGTTTAAATTCAGCGCTGGGATCATCGGTCAACTTGGCGGCAAATTTCCCAATTTTCCTAAAACTTCTAAGCAAAAGATTGGCAAGATAAAATCCAATCGCATAAAGGAAAAGAAAATACAAAAAAAACAAAGGCGTATAACTTTTAAGATCGGTGAGGACTTGTTGATAAAACATGCCTTTGAGATTAAAAGTCTTGATCATACTCGATAAAAAAAAGCCATACATGGTTTCTAGAAAAATCCAAAATCCAAAAGAGATAATGACCAGTGAAATAAAGGGTACAAATGCCACCTTAAAAGCTGTTATATGCTTAAATTTGGTGTCGTTGGATAATTTGAAATTTAAAATAAAGTTCATTTATCAGTCCCTAAAAACAGACCTTTTATCCTATTATAAACGATTCAAATTTAAATAATAACAAGAACATATTTACCTATTGGAAAGCTGCTGACTAACCAAATTCCCAAGCAATTTAATCGAGTTTACGGCTGTAATTACTACAAAAAAGCCATATTTTTACCCACTGAGTCAATTTTTATTGTATATCTTCACCATCAATACACTTGGAGCATTATTATGATCTATCTGGTTCTCATCACCCTGCTATCCGCTTTTTCAACCTCCTCTTGGGCCACCATGTTTGAAAAAAGAATCGATGTAGGTCTTTCCAATCTATCCATTTTATCCGACGAAATTAATCTTTTTGGCTCCACTGAACTGACCCATCTGACCTTCGCCAGTGCCTTTGCCAACGTAACCCTCCGAGATCAAAAATTGAAAAAATATGCCATCAACATCAATCCTGAAATGATTCAGGTAGTAGGCGGAGATTTTAATTATACCTTTCCCAGTCTGGCCAATTTTGATGGCATCAATTATAAAAAAATTCTCTCCCATCATTTTAACTTTCAACTTTATAATAATATTCTGGCAATTAAATCTGACTATTTTGAAATTGAAACCTCCACCTATTATTTAAAGGCCATCATGTTTGGCCTGGAATGCTTTCTGGACAACAATGAAATCGATATTGAGCGCTGTTTAAACAATTCCCAGATAACTTCCTATGATCAAGTCATCTCGCCTTCCATTCATTTCAACAACACCGAGTCCGATCTGGAAATCAACGCCAACAGCATAACGCTGACCCCAGACCGCTTAAAAGTTGATGCCAATCAATTAAACTACGCTTCAAACACGCTAGAAGTTGCGCTCAAAGAAAGCAATATCGAGTGTCAAAAAAACTGGGTAACCCCGAATTCCCAAGGCATTGATTTTGTCCGGGGATGTCTGACCGAGGGAAATCTTAAAAAAGGCTGGTTTGAAGTATTTCTCCCCGAACAATCAATCAAGGCCACTCTTTTTAACAACCAAATGGCGATCAATGATTATCACTTTGATTTCAATTTAAAAAGCAGTCAGATCGAAATGAAGGACCAGGCAGTCTTTAGCACCGAAAAAACCGCTTTCAGATGTCATGCGCAAACCCACCTTAATGCCCTTGAAACTTTTGATTTTCAAAAGATGCTGTTCGAATGTGCCAGTGAACTCCGTAGTGATATAGAAAATCTCAGTTATCAATCCAAGGATTTTTTATTAAAAATGGACAACTTTCATTACGAAACCAAGCAGGAGGATTTAACCAAAATCCATGCCCGCATTAACAATATTTCAGGCAGCAAAGACACCAGTAGTTTTTTGATTCCCACCGTTTCGGCCAGATGTAACAACATCAAAAGCTTTGACCTGAGTGCCCTCATTACCGACTGTCTGATGGATGGAACCATCGAACTTCCCACCATTGATTTAAACGACCCCAAAACCCAAACCCAGGTCAAGATCAACATCTCCAGCGCCAATATAAAAAACAACCAATTTATCTTAAATGCCCCGCAGATTACTATCACCTCACCCACTATCAAGGCATCCATTCATAACATTGAGGCCAGTTGTAAAAGAAATCAAGATGACCCCCCACTGGATTTTGAATTACTGCAACGTAGGTGCTTTGAAAACTCGCTGCTTAAAATTCCACTTATCAAGGCCACTAATAACAAATATGCCTTGCAACTGGAAATCAAAGATGTGTCCGTGGATAAGAATCAATTATTCCTAAACATCCCTGCGGCCAATTATAAGCTTAACAACAATAGTATTTACTTTGAAAAAATGAGTTTTTTATGCAACCCCAATGTCACGTTTGAAAATTTTCAGGATCTCAACGTCAACAACGTGCTGGATAATTGTGTCAACAATACCAAAATCAAGATCAAAACCGTTAAAAATGCCTTGAATGGAGCAAGCAAGAGAACCAAATATGAAAACGTGGACTTTGTTACTGCCAATTCCAATTTCATCCTCAAACTTAAAATGAGTGTCATGTTGATTCCCACCGAACCGAAATTTGAAGGCAAAATCATGTATAACAAGACCACTTCCGAAATCATTCTGACCGTGATGAAGGCTTCCGCCGGTCCTCTACTGAAAAAAAATGCCATCTTGTTTCTCATGAAAAACTTTTTTGCGGATGAAAATATCCGAGTGGAAGGAAACAAGATTATTGCCCGGCTGGGAGAGATATCTACATCGCCGTAATCGAAATTCCCGAATCAACATAAATAATTTGACCCGTCACCGCTTTGGATAAATCACTGGCCAGCCAGACGGCTGCTCCCCCGACATCCTCGGTAGTCACATTCCTATGCAAAGGGGCCCTTTGTTCAATAATCTCTCTGAAGTTTTGAATGGTTTTTATACCTGACGAGGCCAGGGTTTTAATAGGACCGGCTGAAATGGCATTGACTCTAATTTGGTCCTCGCCCAAATCATCGGCCAGGTATCGAATGGCCGATTCCAAAGCGGCTTTGGCAGATCCCATGACATTATAACCTTTCAAAACTTTCTGGGACCCATGATAAGTCATGGCCATCGCCGAACTACCGGCAGGCATCATGGTTTTCAAATGTTTAAGCAGTGCTATGAAAGAATAGACCGAGATATCCATGGCTTTCATAAAACCAGGTCTTGAAATATCACTGAATCTCCCTCTTAAATCCTCTTTATCAGCGTAAGCAAGTGAGTGCACCAGAATATCCACCCTCCCCCATTTTTTTTCTATCACTTCCTTTAAATTCAAGTAATGAAGATCATTGGTCACATCCATCTCTTGTAAAAAATCAACCGGAAAAGTGGCAAGCAGCGGATCAACTCTTTTTTTGAATAGTTCACTTTGATAGGTAAGCCCGATATTTGCGCCGTACTTTTTTAGTTCTTTGGTTATTCCCCAGGCAATGGATCGCTCATTGGCCACCCCCAGAATCAGAGCATTTTTATTTTTTAGTAAATCCACGGTAATTCCCTTTATCATGAAAGATAATGAGTAGTGACGATGACCAGATCTTTATTACATAGATCATCATAATCAAATCTTGATAAAAATCAACATATTTTAAGTAGTCAATTTAGCACTCTATCTTTAGAATGACATGGCTTTAGAATTGTACTTTAAGGAGTCATTTACATGGGTGCGCTCAACATTATTGTAACCGTCAAACAAGTCCCGGATACTCATAACATATCGGGAGATGCCATGAAAGAGGATGGTACTGTTAATAGGGCAATGCTCCCCACCATTTTTAATCCCGAAGATTTGAATGCACTTGAAGAGGCCCTGAAAGTAAAAGACCAACTTGGTGGCAAAATAACCGTCATCACCATGGGCCCTCCCAAGGCGATTGAAGTCTTGAAAGATGCACTCTACCGCGGTGCTGATGAAGCCGTCTTAATCTCTGATCGCAAATTTGCCGGGGCGGACACCCTGGCCACCTCTTACTCGCTTAAATGTGCGATTGAAAAAATCGGCAGATATGACATCATTTTTTGCGGAAGACAGGCCATTGATGGCGATACCGCCCAGGTTGGCCCGCAGATTGCCGAAAAACTGAAAATCAACCAGATTACCAATATTATAAGAGTAGAAGAAGTCACAAACAACTCCATTACCCTTAGAAGACAAACTGAATACGGACAAGAAATTGTTAAATCTGGTTTCCCGGTACTGATCACTGTTACCGCCGAGGCCAATGAGCCAAGATTTCCCAGCGTTAAAAGAGTCATGATGTTTAAAAACATCACTAAAAAAGAAGTCGAGGAATCCTACGACGAAACCTATTTGAAAACCCCGGAAGATCGGACTAAAAAATATATCACTGAATGGAGTGCTGACTCCATTGGCGCCGACAGTATTAAAATTGGTTTGGCCGGTTCTCCCACCAAAGTTAAACATATCGAAAAAGTGGTTTTGACCGCCAATAGTAAAAATATGCAAGATATTCCAAACACTGAGGCCGGCATTGGTGCCTTGATTGACGAGCTGAAAAACGAGCATATTTTTGGATAGGAGATAAAATGAATGCACCAATCCTGGTTTTTATTGAACATAATAATCAAAAAGTGGCAGATGTCAGTCTGGAACTGGTTAGCGAAGCAACCCGGCTTGCTAAAAAATTAAACTGCGAAGTGCACGGGGTGGTTTTATCTCACAATGCCGCAGAAGAACTTTCCCCACTTGGCCACTATGGATGCCAAAAACTCTACTACATCAAAGATAAACGCTTAAACCATTTCTCTTCGGTGCCCTTTTCCAAGCTAGTGTCCCACATCATCAAGAAATATAAACCCCAGATCGTGCTTTTTGGCGCCACGACCACCGGTCGTGATATTGCCCCCAGAGTTGCCAGCGAACTCTGTTGCGGACTCACTGCTGATTGCACCAAACTGGAAATCGGCAGTCATAGCATCAAGGAGCAGACCTTTGAAAATACTCTGCTACAAATAAGACCGGCCTTTGGTGGAAATATCGTGGCCACCATTGTTTCACCAGAATCAAATCCCTCCATGGCCACTGTGCGTGAAGGTGTCATGAAGCAAAACACCCCCGATACCAACCAAAAAACTGAAATCATCTCTGAACCATGTAATCTATCTGATAGTGATTTTTTAAGCGAAATTCTTGACGTCATCCGCGAAGAAAAAACCGTGGATCTAAAGCAAGCTAGAATCATCGTGGCAAGCGGCATGGGGGCCTGCACTCCCGAGTGCATTTTTCTCATCAAACAACTTGCTAAAACTCTCGGTGGTGAAGTCGGGGCCTCTCGTCCAGTGGTGGATGCCGGTCTGCTCAACAAAGACCATCAAGTCGGTCAAACGGGCATAACGGTACGGCCCAACCTCTACATCGCTTGCGGTATATCCGGTCAGATTCAACATATGGCCGGCATGAGTGAGGCCAAAAGAATCATTGCCATCAATAATGACCCTGATGCTCCCATCTTTAAAATCGCCAATTATGGTATCGTCGGTGATGTTAAAGACGTTATACCTAAAATGATCAAGGCCTACCGAGGATAAATATATGTCAAATTTTTACAACGATAACCAAGATATAATCTTCCACCTGGAAAATATGGATCTTCGAAGGATTGTTGAACTCAAAGAAGACAACTTCACAGACTCAAAGACCTGCAGCTACTCTCCACTTGATTATGAAGACACCGTGGATAACTATAAAAAGATTTTAGAAATTGTCGGGGATATCACCGGTAATTATATTGCCCAAAGGGCCACCGAAGTTGATCAACAGGGAGCGACTTATAGGGACGGAGAAGTCTATTATGCCAAGGGTACGAAGGAGGCCATTGATATTCTTAAAAAAGCGGATCTCATGGGAATGACTCTCCCACGAAAATTCGAAGGACTTAATCTTCCTAAAACCATCTACTCTATGTGCATCGAAATGGTCTCAAGAGCCGATGCCTCTCTAATGAATCTGGTGGGACTGCAAGATATTGCAGACACCATCTGTAAATTTGGTTCAGAAGATCAAAAAACAAGATTTCTTCCGCGTTTTGCTAAAGGAGAAGTCATGGGTGCCATGGCCTTAACCGAACCAGACGCCGGAAGTGACCTCCAGGCGGTTATGCTCAAGGCCCATCAAGACCCGGACGGAACCTGGTATTTAAATGGGGTTAAAAGATTTATCACCAACGGTTGCGCTGATATTTCGCTGGTACTTGCTCGCAGTGAAGATAAAACCACCGACGGAAGAGGACTTTCATTATTTGTTTACGAACGAGATCAAAATCTCACTATAAGAAGAATTGAACATAAACTGGGCATTCACGGCTCACCCACTTGTGAAATTCAATTTAACAACGCCAAATGTGAGCTACTGGGCACCCGCCGCATGGGACTTATTAAATACACCATGAGTCTGATGAATGGTGCCAGACTCGGTATTGCCGCCCAATCCCTGGGCATTGCGGAAGCGGCTTACAGAGAGTCCTTAAAATATGCCAAAGAACGAAATCAATTTAAAAAGAAAATTTTAAGTTTTACCGCAGTTTATGAAATGCTTACGGATATGAAAATTGGATTGGAAGCTTCCAGGGCCTTGCTGTATGAAACCAGCAAAATTGTTGACCTCAAGGAAGGTCTGGAAGAAAGGATGGAAAAATATCCCGAACGAAAATCCGATCTGCGGGATGAGGTGAGTAAATATACCAAACTCGCAGGACTCTTTACTCCACTTGCCAAGGCCCATAACACTGAAGTCGGCAATAAAATTTGCTATGATGCCATCCAGATTCATGGCGGCGTTGGCTATACCACGGAATTCAACGTGGAAAGACATGCAAGGGATCAGCGAATCACCAATATTTACGAAGGCACCACCCAAATGCAAATTGTGGCGGCCATTGGGGGAATTACCTGCGGTCTTATCAGCGAACGACTCAACGAATATGAAAATGATAACGATTTTCATCAAGCGCCTGAACTTTTCAAAGCACTGCAGGAACTGCGCACCAATTTAGAACTGGCAATCTCTCACATAAAGAAAAGAAACGATACCTTATCAATTGAATTTCACGCCAGGAGACTGACCGAGATGGCACTTTACACCGTGAACTCCTATCTGCTTTCCATTGATGGACTAAAAAATCAAAGAAAGAAACAAATGGCTCAAATCTATACCAGCAAGGCCATTCCAGAAAGCAGAAGCCGGCTTGCATTTATCGCTTCAGATGATTATTCGATCGCTTCGTTACACGAAGGGATAATAAGGGAAATCTGAAAATTCGGTTTTTTATGAGTCCAATCCATTAGCACAAGAATTCACAGATCATAAATTTTGTACCTGAAATAGTAGGCAGTCGCTGGGTAAAAGATTACTTTTATTAGCTGGCCAGCTAACTAGTTAAAAATATGAAAATCATTTTTTAACTCATTTCAACTGACTGTTTTTTTTGAGACGATCACTCCCCCATAGATATTAATTGTTCCCATATCAAAGCGGGATTAGAATGTAAAAAACAATGTTTTTGTTTAATTGATTTTGCAGCTGCACGTGTGCCCCACGACAAAATCAAGAGATCTCATGTTGTGGCCTTATGAATGTGAAAAGATGTCAGACCAGACAGAAAAAAGGGGGACTAATATGTATGCTAGAACACCACCATAGTTTTTTTCAATTCAATGAACGGAACTGTTAGAGACTTTTAGGTTTTATTTTTCTTATGCTTTTTGAAATCTGTGTTTTTGTGTAGGACGTTTGTTCCATATGTACGTTTGATAGAAACAAAAGCAGGAAAACCGGAATATAAAGTTGAGACCATTATCGACTTTATGGCCGTTTCAGTAGGAGACGGTATGGTTTTCACAACATTTACAAAATTATGTTTTATCGCTTCTTTATTAATCGTTTTGTCAGCTTGTCAAAAAGAAGAATTTTTCGAGAAAGCTTATCTTGAGGGTACCGATGTTGTCGCCGTTGACACTACCCCAGATCTTGACCTTCCTATTCTGGATGACGAGATCCCCGCCGTTGAACCAACTCCAGTAGTTGAGCCAACTCCAGTAGTTGAACCAACCCCAGTAGTTGAACCAACCCCAGTAGTTGAACCAACTCCAGTAGTTGAACCAACTCCAGTAGTTGAACCAACTCCAGTAGTTGAACCAACTCCAGTAGTTGAACCAACTCCAGTAGTTGAACCAACTCCAGTAGTTGAACCAACTCCAGTTACACTCTCCCTAGTATCAGAGCAATTTATCCAAAAAAATGTTGGCGAGAATGCAGGTCAAGTTGACATTCTATGGGTCATTGACAACTCAGGTTCAATGGGTGATGAGCAACAAGCAATTGCCAGAAATTTTCAGTACTTTATCAATGCTTTCATTAATAAAGGTGCTGATTTTAAAATGGCCATTACCACCACAGACACTACCAACAGCTACAATGGTAACATCACATGTGGTTATGATTACTATCTAAGAAAGACCAACGTTTGTGGAACTCCTGGTAACATCAGCTCAGACGAACTTATCTACAAGTTATCTGCTGAAGCCGCCAGCTACGATCTTAATGATTTTATCGATGATTTTATGAAGTACATTTATGTAGGTGCAAGAGGTTCAGGTACAGAAAGAGGACTCAAGGCCACTTCTTCTTTCTTATCAAAATACAACCAAACCTTCCTACGTGATGACGCCTTCTTTGCTGTTATCGTGGTTAGCGATGAGCAGGATCAGTCTTCTGATACCGTCGCTAATTATGTAAACTTCATTAGATCACATAAAGCTAACGAAGGTATGGCAAAAATCTACTCCATCGTGGCCAAAACTGCTACTTCATCCAACACGATTGGAAGCAGATACATGGAAGCTTCAGAATTAACAGGTGGAATTCACGACGATATTAAAAAAGATTTCTACGATACACTTCTTAATATCGGTGGTTCTATTATTGAATTATTAGATAGTTTTGCTTTGGCCCAAGGCCCTTACGCTGGAACTGAAATAATCGTTAAAGTTGACGGGATTGTTATGAACTCAGGTTGGACCTTCAACGCTGAAAACAATTCAATTAAATTTAATGAAGGCAGTATTCCCGCAGAAGGAAGCATAATCACTATCGATTACTATGTACAACTGTAAGAACTAAATAACTGGTCGGGATAACACCAGGTTATCCCGGCCTTTTGTGATTGAAGTATTTGGATTGTTTAAGATTTGGTTTATTGTAAGAAAAAAGCAATTGAAGTTTGAGACGCTTTGCGTTATTTTAAAATAAGGGTTCTTTTCTTTAGATTTTGTGTCAGGACGTCCGTTAATGCTGAAAAAAAGTGGATACACAATCTCAAAGTTTTCCAGAGGAGTTTAAGTCCAGCTTATTATACTTAAACTTTTGCTTCTAGGTATATCCCATGAAAAATAATTTTATTAAAAGTGAAATCGGACGGATTATTCTGGTGTTGTTTTTAATTTTCATCTTCATCGTTCCCACATACCTGAAAGCTACGGAAAAAGACCTTTACGATTTTTTGTGGCTTGACCAGGACAAAAAAGTTTATGTTCTCCAAAACAAAAACTATAAAAAGAAAAATTCCTTTTATTTTGACGTCGGCTACGCCAAAGTTATTAACCAGAAATTTATAAGCGGCAAGGCACTAGCCCTACGGACTGGTTTTTACTTCCATGAAGAGTGGGGAGTGGAGCTACTTTACAATACATATTTTAATAGCAACAATGATACTTTTTATGCTGTCCAAAGAGTTAACCGTAGCGTACCCTTCGTTCGAAAACTGACTGGCAGTTACGCTGGCCTTTTGATATGGTCACCCTTTTATGGAAAAATAAATACTTTTAACAAAATTTATTATTTCGATTGGTCATTTGGACTCGGTCTTGGCAATGCAGATTTTGAGAACAACTTGATTTCCGCAGGTGACGCCAATATTCCAGACGCTTACGACAAAAAAAGTAGTATGGCCATCATGGCCAAGACCAATTTCAAATTCCATATTTCCAAACACATCCATTTAAATATTGAATACCTAAATACTTCATACAAAGACCGAAGCCCCACCTCTCCCAAAGAAGAAAGAAGATATAATTCGGATGTAACAGTTGGACTTGGTTTTTCATTCTAAATTCTAAGGTAGAGGCACGATATGAATAAAATAATAATTAAAATACTGCTTACTTTCATTATTTGCGCCAATGGTTTTGCATCATTGGAAAAGGCCAGACAGCTTTATAACGATCCAAATGTGGAGCGCAAGAATGAAAAGATCACCTATGAACTCATTATGGGTGACTATTATTTCTCCGCCATTTGGTTTGCCACCAAACACATAGTAAATGCCCAAAAAATCCAACCGGAATTTGAAAAGGCCTTAAAAGCGCTGATCATCAAGGCCGGTCCAGAAATCTTTTTTGATATACCTACCGAAGCACTGGTGCGCCATGACTCCCCGACCCTCTATTTTGTGCTCGGGCTTAGGTATTTTCATGAAAAAAATTATGCAGAGGCCATCAAATATTTGGACAAAATTCCGGACAATAATTATTTGCAACCGGAGATCCGGCTTACCAAGGGAGCAGCTTACAGTTTGCTTGGTAACAGCGATGCCGGATATAGCGAATATAAAAAATGTTATACGCATGCGGAAAATGCGGTCAGCGCCAGTTCCAATGATAAGATTAAAAGATATTACGCCATTTTAAAAGAAACCTGCCTGATTCATGTGGCCAGATTAAAATTCACTTCCAAGGAATACGATAAATCCATGGAGGCTTACGATGAAATAGATAAAACTTCCTATAAGTGGCCATATGTGCTCTTGGAAAAAGCGTGGGTGAAATACAAACAAAACGATTATAACCGCACACTGGGGTTGCTGGTCACCTACAAATATCCCCTGCTGGAAAGTTATTTCATGCCGGAAAGCGAACTCTTAACCGCCCTTTCCTACCATAAGCTTTGTCTGTGGGAGGATGCTTTAAGTGTTATTGACCAGTACTATAATATTTATAAACCAAGATCAGAGGCCCTGGCTTCAGTGCTTACCAAAAACAAGACTTCGGATAATTACTTTTTCTATCTGACTCATGAATCCACCCAGATGCTTGAGGCCCGTCACCCCTTTATCAGAAGCCTGATCACCCAGATTAAAAAAACCGTTAAATATAACGTGGAATATGGCTCATATAAAATTGCCATGAAAGAAGCGACCTTGTTGAAAAAAATGAACCGGGATGATTTCATTCGCTTTCTCATAGAGGAAACCGATACCCAGATCAATTTAAAAATCAAGGCCCTCAACTGGTATATCAAGGAGTACATGTACGAATTCATCAACAAGATAAACGATCTGTCCTTCCAACTTTTTAAAATCAGGATCGATATCATGAGTAAGAAGAGAGACTTGATTTACAAGGGAACCAAACTGATTGCTGATCGAGGACGAGGCGATTTACAACACGTCAAAAGAACGGTGGATGAACAATTCTGGGAATTCACCGGAGAATTTTGGGCCGATGAACTGGGAGATTATTCCTTTGGACTTAAATCCAACTGCGAAGAGGTAAAACAAAGAACGTTTGAAGATGTAAAAAAAGAAATACAAGAAGAAGAAAAAGGGCAAATGAAAAATGAGAAAGAGAGTGAAAGTGCCAAGGGGGCAAAAAATGACTAGAACAATAGTTATTATATTTTTATTCACTTTGTTTACCACCAGTTTTCATGCTTTGGCAGAGAACAAAAAGGAAAAAGTCGTGGTTGAATACAAAAAGTATGAGCGCTTTGATCTGGGAAATCTGGAAATCCAAGGTTCCGTCATCGCCCCCGGTGACGTTTCCGTAAAAGAGCGGGAACGTAAAGTCATGGAATCTGATTTTTATGAAAAAAAGGATTATTATCCAGATATCAGACGGGATATTTTGAATTTAAAGTAGCCTTTCACTAATCATTTTAATATGTTGACTTGAAAGTAAGTGTGCCTTTTTCCTCAAGTTTATTCATGGAAGTGTCGATATTAGAACGTGATAGGAACATTTTTCTAGAGGAAATTATATGGAACAAACACTTAATCAAGTTGCAGCCACTACCCCCATCAATGAGGCCATCGCCAACACCTCCTTTATTGAGGATGTTGCTATTTTTATGAATGATGGCGGCGTATTCATGTGGATCATTTTGGCCATTTGGATTTTTGGCATCATTTTGGTCATTGAAAGATTCAAGTCGTATGCGTTTTACGACACCAAGGGCGATAGCCTGATGAACATGATTAAAAAACATGTGTTACTTAATAATGTGCAAGAGGCCATCAAAATCTGCAGTAACTCCAAGGCGCTATTACCCTACGTCTTGAAGGCCGGATTAAAAAGGGCCAATCAAAACAAGGAGCAAATCCAGGACGCACTCGAAGGTGCCATGCTAGAAGTTCAACCAAAGATTGACCGCTGGATGGGTTATTTGCAATTAGTTGCCAACATATCCACGTTGTTTGGTTTACTGGGAACCATCCAAGGACTTATCCAATCATTTAGTGCCGTTGCCACCGCTGATCCTGCTTCCAAAGCAAAGCTGTTAGCCATTGGTATTTCAACCGCCATGAACACCACGGCGCTGGGACTGCTCTCGGCGCTTTCCATTATGATGATTTATCAGGTTCTTTTAAGTAAGCAAGACAAAATTTCAGGAGAAATTATTGAATACTCTGTAAAATTAGTTGACCTGCTGGGTACTAAAAAAGGCCAAGGTATTCAAACCTCCTCCGGTGAAACCAGTGCCACCGAAACCAGCAAGGCAGCCTAATTGGGAACCGAGGGAGATGTATGTTTAAGGCAACCAAGAAAAGAGATAAAAGAGTAAGGCCCAATCTGGTTCCAATTATGGATGCGGTTTTTATTTTTATCTTTTTTCTTCTGATGTCCGCCCAGTTTATCGATATCTACGAAATTAACTCGGATGCCCCAGCGGTGGTCACCATAGATAAAAAAATTGATAAGAAAGATCCTTTAAATCTGGTGCTGGAAATAAACCCCGAAGGCATCCTGATCAAAACCGGACTGGTGGAAAAAGATCTGCTGGAAGTTAAAAAGAATGATAGTGGCAAATATGATTTGACTAGGCTGAACAAGGCTTTAACCGATTTAAAATTAAAAAACATTGATGAAGAGGCGGTCATTTTACGCCCCACCTCCACGGTGGCGTATGCAGACATTGTCAAAATCATGGATTCGATAAGAGAAACTGAAAACAATCAAATACTCACAGCTCGAAATAAAAAAGGGGAACTCATTAAAACGGTAAGCTTATTTAATAAAATTATTTTTGAAACCATCATTTGATAACTGGATGCATATGAGAAAACAACGGTTTTTAAATGTACAAAATAAAAAAGATAAAACCATCGATCTGGATATCACCTCCTTACTTGATATCATTACTATTTTACTGGTTTTTTTATTAAAAAGTTATAATGCCTCCGATTTAAAGTTGGATCTGCTTGGTAAAATTGAACTGCCCGATTCCAAATCCCGCACGCTTGGCAACGACTCGGTTATTTTACAGGTGAATCGGGATAAAAAGGTTTGGATCAATAACGTCTATGTTGGTGACATCCTGACTGGGGATGAACGAGTGGATTTTATCTATCAAAAGCTAGATGAAATAAAAAAGCAAAAAGATAAGACTGCCGATAGCATGAGAGTACTTGCCAGCGCCATGAAGGATCATAACAAGCAAATCAATATTGTTATGGATAAAACCCTCTCCTATAAAACACTACGGCAGATCATGCATACTTCGGCTTTGGCCGGATACCCAGAATTTAAGTTTATTGTCCAGGGTAATTACTGATGAGAAAATTCATAACTTTTATCATATTCATGCTTTTCACATTAACCATAAAGAGTTTTGGTAGCGATAAATGGAAAGAATTAAGCAAATTAGTGGATAGTGAAATTAATGCCATCACGCAAATCAAGGATCGAAAATCCAAGCTGGAATATCGTCTGTTTGAACTTTACACTGAAAAAATGAAATTAATAAGGGAAGAGGAAAATAAATTATTCCTACAGGCCAGTCCCTCGGAGGTTGCCAAGACCGGCAAGGAAACCTATTTTAAAAAAACCAGAAACGCTTATAATCTAACTAAAAGCCACGGCCTTTCAATACTTAAAAAATGGCCTGATAATCCCCATACCGCCGACATCTATTATACCCTGGCCCAAAACTCCAGGGATTATGGCAATGACCAAAATACCGAACCATTTTTTAAACAGACCCTAAGATATGCCGCCCCGGATTCTAAGATCTCCCACAATGCCAAGATTTCGCTGGCGGAATACTATTACAACGAAAAAATGTGGAGTAATGCCTTCAAATTGTACGAAGAAATTCTAGTCAAACCGCTGGATGAATTTCACAGTAAACACTTATATAACTCTGCCTGGTGTCTCTATCAGCTAAGAGAATTTTCCGGGGCCATCAAAAACATGCATCGGGCATTTGCCTTTTCTAAAAATAAAAATTACATCAATATCAATGAACAAATTTTTGATTTCATGGGACTGTTTCATGTTGATGGCAAGGAGATTCCAAGCGGAGTTGATTTCTATGTAAAAAATACCCCTGATCCTGGCACCCATTTGATTAAAATGGCCAAAAGAACCGCCAAGAACGGCCAGTTTGAAGACACCAAATACATCTTAGGCAAGGCCTTAACGGAAAGCCAGACCAGAAAGCAACGTGATATCGAAATCAGTATTCGTCTGGAAGAATTGGACGTTTACCGAAAATACAAAAAAAATGATCTCCATTTTCAAGTGGCTGAAACTTTGGCCAAAATGCAGACCCAAAGCCCCATACCGGCTGAACAACAGACCTTGGCGGTAAAAGAGATCAAAGATTATACCGGCTACTTACAAGTCAGGCTCACCCGCAATGCCAAACAAAAAATCCAAAACTATAATAAAAGTGATCTTGCGGAGATTATCAGTTACTTTGACATTTTAACCAGATTGGATAAATCCAATATCGATCAATACCGCTTTTATCAAGGTGAAACATTTTATGCCGTCAAGGAATATGTTCAAGCTGCCAATTACTATCAAATGGGCGTTGAATGGGGAAATAAGAATCTGACCCCGGAAAATAAAACCGCCGATAACGAAACCTTCCGCCGCAAATTACTTGATTCACTGCTGGCTACCCTGGCTGAAGGCAGCTTTTCTCCAGAGGCAAACTTTAAACATACCGAATTTGCCTACACCAACTATATAAAAAGCTGGCCGGTAGATCCCAAAAGTCAAAAAATCTATGAGAGACTTTTTAATCTTTATTTTCAAAAGACCATCCTGGATAAGGCGGTGGACACCATTTCCGTATATAACAAGCACTACCCGGTGGATATAGAAAAGCAACGGGCCATGTTGGGGGCGGTTATTGATCATTACATCAAAACCAAAAACACCACCAGCCTGGCATTTTGGGTGAATGAAATCATTGGCGGTTTGTATGGTTTTGATCGTAGCTATATTGACAAGGCCACCATTATACTAGGCCAACTTTTATTTGAGAAAATTCAAAGCGTTGAAAATAAAAATAAAGACACCGCTTTACAAATGTACCAGCGCATTTATGACAACCAGATTTATCCGGCCAAAATCAAGGCGGAAGCGGCCCTTTGGATTTCCATTATTTATCTGGAAAAAAGCAACACCCAGGAATCATTGGACTGGGCCATGAAATCTTTTAAATATTTTCCCGACAAAGAATTATTTGAAAATCGAAAAAAATATGTAACACTTGCCAATCAGTATTATCTAAACCAGGATTTCGACCGCTCGATTGAAATTTCCTCCAAATACCTGTCTCGTTTTTGTAAAGATGAATATAGCGAAAAAGAGGAATTTTTAAAAAACATCATCCAGTTGCATGTTGCCAGCGGGAAACCAGACCTGGCGCTTTCAGCACTTAAGGAATATCAAAAATGTCATGATAACAGAAATTTTGAAATCGTCAGCAGACTTTCGGTTTTAAATTATTATATTTTGCATAACGATTTGGACAATTTTTTTAAATTCTATGCGGACTATAAAAAAGATCTGGCCCTTACGGAAACCTTTTTTCTGTCCATGCTTAAATACTACTGGCACTCCCTATATTTAAACCAGCCGGCCATTACGGAAAAAATCAGCCAAATTTTCAAAGCGGTTCTAGAGGTCTCATCCTCCGAACCAGCTCCCAGTTCGGGAGTCATCTCCTCTATCCGGGGTATTTTTGCCTATAAGGAATTTGTAATATTTTCCAAAGACTTTTTTAATTTCAAAATTGAGGAGAAAGAGGAATTTGACGAAAAATTTTTCAACGAACAATTACAAAAGAAAGTCATGCTGCTTAAATCCCTCGAAGATAAGGCCCAGGTTATTATCGCCTTGGGGCAATCGGATGTTATTTTAGGCGTCTATCAGATTCTCAACCTGGCGGCGGAGGATTTTTCCAAGATTTTACTGCACTATGACCCCAAGGGCATGCCTGAAGAATTTGTGGTTAGCTTTAAAAGATCCATGAATCAGCTAGTCATCAACTTGCAAACCAAGATCGCCAACAATACCCGAAGTATTGACCAACTTATTCATAAGAATCAATTGATATCGTATTTTAATACGGAGGTAACCAGGGATTCCAAGTTAAGAAAGACCACCGGCTTTCAATGGCCATTTATTTGGAGATCATCCACCGTTGATTTCATGGAGAACGACAAATGATAACCTTGAATAATATTTTAATCATTCTCACCCTCACCATCTTCGTGTACAGTTGTGCGTCCTCAATACCCCGTCCCAAGCTTGAATCCTTGGAAAACGATCTGTTTCGACACGAATCATTGACCCAGTATTCGCTTGCCAATCTGGAACTTATCAAAAACCAGAAAAATAATGAAGCAATTATACTGTGCCACAAGAAAAAAATAAATGAAGGACTCAACCTGCTCAAGACTTCTTTTGCCCAACAAAAAAACCACCCACTCTATTGGCTGCATGTGGGGAATTGTTATTATCTCAATGATAATTTTGATAAGGCCAAATTTTTCTACAACATCTCCCTGGAAACGGCTTCTAAAAATGAAAAACACAAGGCTTTTGCCTTTAACAATCTGGGGATCATCTATCTTAAAAATAATCATATCCTGGAGGCCCGGGACTATTTTGAAAAATCCCATAAGAGTAATCCGGATTTGATCACCCCAAGATACAACCTGGGACAAATCTATATCAGATACGGACTGTTAACCGAGGCACTCAGGCTTTTGTCACCTCTGGAAGCGCAAAATGCTAAAAGCATCGAGCTGCTTTCTGCACTGGGAATTATCCACACGCTGGATAATAATTCCAAACAGGCACTCAATTATTTTCAAAAAATTCCACCACCAATAAGAAAGCGGGAGGACATTGCCTCCGCTTATGCACTGGCACTTTATAACTTAAAAGATTTTGCTGGTGCCAAGGAAGCATTGTCACAACGACAATCACTAGGCATTAAAGAAATGGATCAGATGTCTTCCATCCTTATGGATGAAATTGATAATGAAATAAAAAAATTGGAAACTTTAAATACTAAAGAAAAGAAAAAATAGGAATACTTGTGGGTTTATTAAAAAATAAACAAAATCTTAACGCCTTGAAATTAGTCTTATACCAAGAAGGTGCCGATCCGCTGATTTTCAACTTGAGCAAAAATAAACTTTTAGTGGGAAGCTTTGAAGGCTGTGACATTTTCTTAAAAGATTTGCATGTATCCCATTACCACGCCATTATTTTCGTGAATGAGGATGGTGGAAAATTTCTGGATCTAGAAAGCTTAAATGGCGTCATTTTAAATGGCACCCGAATCAAGGAAAGCTATTTTGGGGTGGGCGATATCATTAAGATTGGAAATTTTGAACTGCATGTCGAAGAATATTTTGCAAGCGAAGCCTTACAAAATCTGGATCGAAACATTTCCCGATATAAAACGGCAATTGAAACTTACATTCCCACCCAAAAACCTAGTGCCGATCTGGTGCTTGTTGATGGAGAATTTTGCGACATAGTCTTTTCCCAACCGATGAATGATCCGGTTACCCAAATTCCCCTTCGACCAAACAGTTTGGATTTTAGTGACTATGTGGACACTGATGAAAATAAAATCCTCTACCCTCTGTTTAAAAAATCCGACCGTCTGGCGATACAAGTCACCATCTTGTCAAGCGGACACGTTTTAAACATCGAATATCTAAATTTAAAAGATGGGTCCTATTATGTTTCCAATAAAAAGGCCAATCGTCGCACCATTAAAATTGAAACTTTAAATTCCACCACCAAGCTGCCTTTCATCGATATCAAGGGCACCGATATTGAAATTCACCCCATAAAAGATTTTTCCATGTCAAACTTCAGACAAAATATTGATTTGTCCACCAAAGAGCCATTTAAACTGACCCAGAATGATATCTTGAGTTTTTACTCCAACACGGTCCAAATTATTGTGCAATTAGTGGAAGCTCCACCTGAAATTAAAAAAGTGCCTTTCTTTGATTATGACAAGCAAATGGGCAAGCGATCAGGAATTATTTTTGGTATCTATATTGCCTTATGGCTGATACTGACTTTTGTTATCAATATTAATGATATTAAAAGAGAACCGGTAAAAAATATTGCCGTGGTTTATCGACCGGCAATTCGCAGTGAACTCACTTCCGAACAAAAATCCAGTGGCGAGGAAACCATCAAACCAGAAAACAAAGGCGTGGAAAAAAACTTACGTCCGGATGATCCCATCAAACAGGCCAAGCAAGGTCCCAAGACTCCGGCTGAGAAGCAGTCAGCTGCCAAGCAAGAAACCGCCGCCAAGACTGAAACAAAAAATATCAAACAAATCAAGACCTATAATTTTGACATGGCCAACAATCTTTCTTCCATGTTAAATTCCAATACCAACGTGGAAAATGTCAAAGTTAATCAAAACAATAAGGCCATTGCATCCGAAGGTTTCTCTAACTCGGTAAGCGACTCCTCTGACTTAAAGAGCAGAAAAACCGGAGACACCGGTAATCTGGGGAGTGGTTTGAAAGGAAAATTCAGCACCTCCTCGGGAGCACAAGGGCTAGGTTCCAAGCAGGGCATCGACACTACTTACGTTGATCCTAAAACGGTGGTACTGGGCTCAATGGACCCCGAGTTGATAAGAAAAATTCTACAAGAATATCTGCCCCAGTTTCAACACTGCTATCAGCAAGAGCTTATGAGAAATGATGCAGTAAAAGGCGTAGTTCGTCTGGACTTTCGAATTAATAAGGATGGAGCGGTATCGAATGTTTCAATGAGCGCCAAGAATGCACAATTTTCCAGTCGTGGTGTGGGGTGCATTACCCAGGTAATGAATATGATCAGCTTTCCCCAGCCAAAAGGTGGTGGCGTAGTCGATGTCACCCAACCACTTAACTTCTTCAGCGAAAAAATTTCTGGAAGATAATCTTAACTTTCTTAAATTTATTAATTTTATTAATTTTTTTTATTTTAAAATGTAATGCGCATAACAAAACATCACTAATAATTTTAGTTTTATTCATTATGAATAAAAGCAAATGTGTTCAATGTTAAGTTGAATGGGCTTTTTATTGCATACATTTTCAACCAACTTTGAATTTTATACCTGGAAAAAAAATTTTCATGGACTAAGTATCATGTAAAATTCGATAATGAATTGTAATAAATTAAAACAGATTAAAATAAAAAAGCGCTTAACCCCGATCTACAGCGCATCTTACTCAAGGACCTCGAAATATGAATCACCCCCGAAACATTCAAATGTGTCACACCAAAATCTGTGCCTGCCTAAAATGGATTGCCGCTATTATTATTTCATCAGGCGCCCTGGCAACTCAAAAGCTACTCCAAATCAAGGTGGGGGGTGCACTTCCGCTGTTTTTGTTGTCGTATCCCGCAGTGTTCGCGGTTACCTGGCTTGGAGGCTTGCTACCTGGACTACTGGCCACCACACTGACCGGACTTGGCGTACTGTATTTTTTTATTCCCCCCCTTTATGACTTTGCTATTTTCGAATCAGTGGATCTACTTTCACTTTTAATTTTTTTAATGATGGGAATCACTTTTAGTATCCTCATTCCCAGACTTCAAACCAGACGAACCAAGCTTAAACTGGCGGCCACCCAGGAATCCCTGAAAATCTACGAACTCATGGCCATGCATTGTCGTGATATAATTCTTTTTATTCGCCAGGAAGATGGAAAAATTCTGGAGTGCAATAATGCCGCTACTCATACATATGGTTTCACCCGCCAAGAATTTAAAAACCTGACCATTAAAGACTTGGTCGCAGACCAAACGGTCTGTCATACCGATCAACTTATCAGTAACACCAACTCTCACAGTATGTTGTTTGAATCCCTCCATCGCCGCAAAGATGGCACGACCTTTCCGGTGGAAGTCAGTTCACAAACCGGGGCCATCATTGGAAAAACCGGGGCACTCATCAGTGTCATTCGTGATATTACCAAACGAAAACAAGATGAAGAGACCTTGCTTACCACCGGAGAACATTTAAGTATCTCCCTGGCTGCCAGCCATATGGCCACTTTCAATTGGGATATTATTAATAATAAACACTCATGGGATAAGATCGTTCATGAACTACTGGGAACCAACCCGACCACTTTCCAAGGTACTCCCGAAGAGTTCTACCAGATTATTCATCCAGAGGATTTATCTAGTGTAAAAGACGCCCTCTCTTTGGCCATTGAAACCGGCATCTACCAAGCTGAATACCGGATTATCTGGCCGGACAAAAGTCTTCATCATATCACCGCACGCGGAAAGGTTTATCGTAACGAAAAAGGTCTTGCCAGTCGCATGATTGGTATCTGCTGGGATATCACCGAACAAAAAGTAAAAGAACAGGCCTTGCATTTGGCCACCGAAAGCTGGGTGCGCACCTTCGATGCCATCCCTGATCTCATCGCCATACTCGATCCAAACCATCGTATCACCCTGGTGAACAAGGCCATGGCCATGCGACTGAATAAACAACCGCATGACTGTACGGGCCTGTTTTGCTATAACGTTGTTCACGGACTGGATGCACCCCCATCCTTTTGCCCTCATAAAAAAACCATGTGTGATGGACAATCACACATGGAGGAAGTCCAAGAAAGCATCATCAAGGGGGATTTTCTGGTCAGCACCACTCCCATCGCCGGCCACGACAATCATATCATAGGTGCGGTCCATGTTGCCCGCGACATCACTGAACGCAAAAAATTAGAAAGGGAACTTCGTTGTTCCATTGAATCCCAGGAGGAATTCCTGGCCATTGCCTCCCATGATTTAAAGACCCCGCTGACTGATTTATACTTGACCTTAAACTTCATGAAAGACGTCGTCATGAAAACTCCCATGGATAAACAACAACTGGTCAATACCATCTCCCATGCACTTAAATCAGGACAACAATTGGTCATATTACTGGATGAATTACTTGATATCACCCGAATCCGGGCAGGCAAACTTATTCTTGAAAAAGAAAACATCGATCTTAAAGCTGCAGTGTTGGAATGGGTTTCCATCATGTCTATCGAAGCACGCCAAAAAGGCAGTCAGATCACCGTACATGCCGATCAATCCGTGGTGGGAGAGTGGGATCCCACACGCATCAATCAGGTCATCTCCAATCTGCTTTCCAACGCTATAAAATATGGAGGAGGAAAACCCATTGAAGTCACCGTGCTTACTGATCAACCCACCAATTGCGCCAAACTCATGGTAAAAGACCAGGGAATCGGCATTCCTTTGGAAATGCAATCCAAGGTTTTTGAACGCTTCGAGCGAGCAGTGTCTGATCAAATGATCCAGGGTCTGGGCCTGGGGCTTTATATTGTAGGCCAGATTGTAAAGGCCCATGGCGGGTCTATTCGCCTGGAGAGTGAACCCGGAAGCGGTTCCCTCTTTACCGTTTTGCTTCCCATGGGTGAGCCTTTCGAAAGTGTATAAACTTTTGACACTTTCTAAAATCATTACACTCCACAAACTTTTTTGACTGAATAACACGATTAAATTCCACCCATTATGAACACATTTTAGTCACCTTCATGGCACTTCTCTTGCACTCTTTTGTATAAATATAGTTATTTGAGTTTGTATTTTTTTAAGACAAAAGGATGCATATGCAAAACCGTAACACCAAAAAACACTTTTTTACCTTTACCGTTTCTTTGGTAATCATCACCATGGTACTGGCTTCATGCAGTCTTAAACGTCCAGAAAGCCGAGCACCGCTTACCAGCGCCACAGGTATTGAAAAAGATTTTTTTGCCACCAAAGTAGTTAACCCCAAAACTGGAAAAGTGGAATATAAGGGTAAAAAATTCATGTGCGGCTGGGCACCTGTTGCGGAAATTGGCATGTATGCCAAAGAAATTAGCTATCATAATGTCATTCAAAACTGGCACTGCAACGTCGTTTTTACATTTAACCATGACCACTCAAAACTAATCGGAAAACTAGTTAACCCGAGTTACCCCGGCAATATGGAACAATGGACCACCGCCATTGAAATTCCAATTCTTAAAAATTACACCAGAGAATTTAAAAAGGATGATTATGGAAGAATAACTAACGAAATCGTAGAGGATGAAACCAGAGATCATCCTTCCGCCAGACCACTAATGGATCTTGATTTTGAAAATATTAACATGAAAGAAATCGGTTACGAAGAGTCGATTTACGGTATCAAAGCAAGTCAGAATATTGAAGATATCGAAATTAATACCAAGGACAGTTTCATTGGTTTTACCGTAGCCTATACATCTACCTTTTATGGAAACTTGTTTGAAACCAAATACCGTTATAATTTTCTTGAAATGAAAACCAACGAAAAATTTGAATCCACCCCATGGCATGAAAAAAATGCCTCTCATTTCAATGCACTTCATATCCTGGGAAAAAAAGTGGAAGGCGCCTCATCTGCTTTTTTTGCAGCACACTGGGATAAAACTAAAAGTCACAATGTTTACCTGATCGGTTTTCCTCCCAAATATTACGACATCGCAGTGGAAGCCATCAATGATTTTAATGAATTATTTAAAAAAGAAATTTCTGACAAAGACCACCCTATTACTCACGACCTTTTTATCCCGGTCAGAGGTGACCATTTAAAAAATTCCTTTGATCTTCGTTATACCAGCATTAGATGGATCGACGATTTTGAAAAATCATTAAATGCCCCTCTTGGTATCGGAACTGCCCTTGCCGACAGGATCACTGGCGAAATTCTATGGGGAGGAGTCACGCTTTGGGGAGGAATGATCGATTACATTATCAATTCTGCCGCTCCCAATCTTGATCTCAATGCCAATATTCCGGAGTCCAACGGATTAAACTGGCTAAGCAAGATCAAAAACAACGCCTTCTCTTTTAATTACAATCTTACATTTCCCCCTACTCTTGACACCAATATTAAATCCAAATTTTACGATGCATTTTTAAATTCCGCCAACAACAAATCAACTTTTAAAAATTCAAAATTAATTTTTGATAATATTGATCAAAAGGCTGCCGCTCTTTCAAGTGAGGACCTGCAAGAATTCTTATCAGCGCAAACCAATGCACTTATCCATCACCACCATGACCAGATAAAAGAATTTCAAGGTTTTAATTTCAACGATTACTTTAAAAACCTGATAGGAAACAGATCCAATATCGCAAACGTCATGCAAGCTGATCACTCATCCCTTAACAACCATGAATTAATGGCACAGCACCTAGATATGGCGCAAAAAAGATTAAACTCCCCTATTTGCGTAATCTCTACAGAGGATGTGATTGCAGATATTATTATCGCCAAGGAAAAGGGGAATTTTGATACCGAAAAGGCCATGAAAACCTTTGTCAAAGACGTTATTTTGCACGAATTTGGACACATGATCGGTCTTGGCCACAATATGGCCGAGAATATTCTCCCTACCGTTTCGGCGGTCATGGATTTAAATATTCACCCACCGAAGGTTGATACTGACCATGCAGAATATAAGGAGCTTGATAACCTCAAAAAAATCATGCAATCGGAAAAAACCAAGTACACCGTTCCCAAGAAATATTGGGAAAAACTGGAAAAGGCGGCCATCAAGGACATGACCAACTATTCCACCGTGATGGGTTATAAAAATTCAAGAACCGATATCATTCATCAAGAACTGGATGAAATTAAACCAGGTCCGGCTGACACCCAGGTGCTTAGATATCTTTATAACCAACAATATGCCACTTACAAGTATGGCGAGGAAGATTTCAGATATTATCAGGTTCCTGCCAATGGACAAATTCCAGTGCTGGCACCTCATAACATCAAAGATCGCCAAAGCCGTTTTGTTTCCTATTTTCCATCATGCACTGATTTTGAAGCCACTTTTGACACCAGTCCCCTTTGTAAAAGATGGGACAGAGGTTACGACATCAAGACTCTGGCGGAGGATTATCTTCTCACCATCGATAGCATGAGGGCTTCCAAGCTGATTGCCAAATCAGAGCTTAAAGGTGCACGCAGTGTCTATCGTCTGGAAAACTATCTCTATGGTTTCAACCTTGAGCATATGGGCAGACTGCGCCTTTTTTACGATTACATGAGGGATACCTTCAAAGAAGAAATTGAATCCATCTCCCACGATGTGGATGCGCTCAAAATGTTTTCCCGCGACTGTATGAAAGAAAAGACTACAGAGATGGAAAACGAACTACTTAAAAAACTATTTGGCCAAAATCCCCAGTTGAAAGAATTATGCCAGGTCAATAAAAAGATTGTTGATAAACTTGGAACTTACATGGCCAAGGATGGAAGAGATTTTACTAAAATGGATTACAAGAATAAAACCGCTCCTGGTGGAATAAGTTTTGGTGATGCTGACCCCAATTGGGTTCAATTAAACGGAACCTTTCAAATTTTAACCGACCTGCCCTTTAAACTGGTGGCCCTCAACACGCTTACGTTAAGTCAACCATACGCTTATCTATATGGATGGATGCTGGAGATGGACAACTATTCCCATGAAAATGGAGGCTTTTTATACAGCTCCCTTTATCCCAATGAATTTTCTTCAGCTATTAAAAATGCGGTTGAGAAAAATCTGCAATTTGGTACGGACGGGGAAAAAACCATTTTGAAAAAGACCGCACTTAGCCTGGGCTATTTCTTGCAACGGGGCAGTTGGGAACGCGCCAATGATAAATTCAGATTCCCCAAGCCTACTTTCTTGGAAAAAATTGCCAATCAAACCCTATTTGATTTCTCATATGTTGCCATCTTACTGACTGCGGTCAAGATGGAGGGAAACAATGCCCCACCCAACAGGTATAGCCACTTTACCGGAACCATGCTTGATATCTATAGCGGTAAGGAAACCCCTGCCGGAGAAATATTTGTTCTCCCCGATAGCTCCATTATTGTCAAAGGTGCCGCTAATACCATCATCAATCCCTTCACCAAAATTAAATTTTATAACGACACCCAAGCTTTTGTATGGGCCTATAAAATATCTTTTGATTCTGATGATAATGACGACGTGTCTTCAGAAAGTGTTAAAAACGTCTTCCCCGGCATGGTAAACAATGCCCTAGACACCTGTCTGAATGGAAAAGATGGCAAGCAAAACGGACTCAAGCGTTTCTTCAACAAGCCAGCCAATCCAGAAGTTCAAGAGTTGCTGGCCAGCAGTGACGAATACGTCGGCTTTAAAATTCTTCCGGACATTGCTCTCTCAACCGCATTTCAAAACGATTTTAAGGCTTCCATCAAAGACAACTACAAAAGATTTATCACCAAATATCCAGATCATGAGCTTATTGAAAAGACATGCTTTGAAGCATTAAATGGAATCGGATTAACCAGTGCAAGTGCCGGCGCTATCAGCGGTTTTTGGATGCCGGGAATGCGCGGGTATATAGAGGAGTAAAGCATGAAAAATAATTTAAAAACCATCACCATTACTCTTCTACTTATAACTTTGTTTGCTTGCTCGAAAGAAAATATCCAGCCAGCAAAACACTCTGACAAAGTTGAAACCAACTACCAGCAATCAACTTTTACGCCAAGTCATATAAACCCAGCTGATGCGTCCAGCTTAAACCAGCTAGATCTAAGCAACCCCCTTTATGCCGATCTTTCCCAAGCTGATTTAAAAACCTTGAAACTGGCGGAAAAAAACCTTCGCCCGTTTATTAGTCAGAATTTTATTTATCAGTTTCAAAATACAAAAAAGCTAAAAGAAACCCTCAACGTTTACAACAATATCATCATGACATTAATTTCAAAACATCGTACCCAAAACGACCAGGATATAAAGAAAACTCTGGATAATTACTTTAATCTGATTCTCACTGATTGCGACCAGGAATTAAAAGGTTGTATCAACCTGGCTTTCTTCAACAAAGACCACCACAACACGTCCAGTATTCTCCTTTCTAAAATCCAGTCAATAGATAAAAGCATCCAGGCCAAAAAAGACCAACAGACCAACTACACGGAAGATCTTGTTAATTATTATCTATACCTTGATCTGGCCTTTGAACTCAAAAACTCCGTCAGTAATGAGCTGCTCGACGCCCATTACATCAAATACTCCTTTGAGTACGCCAAACATTTACATAGCAACCATAAAATGGAAAAACTCCAAGAACATGGCAGTTTCTTTGAAAACAAACTAAAGCAATACGTCGAGATAGCTGACAAATCGAAAACCAAAAATCATGTGTTAAACACGATTAATCAATTCAACCCTTGTCATTATTCAAAAAACCACCAATCCCAATTTTTTAAATATGGTCAACCCGAGCTTTTGGGCCTGAGTTCAGAATTTATGGGAGATAGTTTAATCAAATGTTTTTCAAAATCGATGAATGACAACAAAAATGTAAAAGACCGGTCGGGTGACAGTTTTCTAAAAACCATTGACGCCATCAAAAGCCAGCATCCCGACATCTTAAGCTCCATGGGAATGAAAACCACCGCCAATATTTTTGTTCAATTCCCAAGCTACCTTTATATTATCGACAACCTTTATAGGGACAACTGGTCTGAAAACGATGCTCAAAGCCTTACCGACAAACTAAATCTCAATAACAGCACCATTTTGGAAATGGTGGAAGCTTACATAAAATACGAACTGATTAATACGGTCATTCAAACCAATGTCATCATGCATGAAATTTATTACAATGACAAAACCGTAACCAGCAAAAATATTTATTCAAAGGCAATTGATGAAAACCTTGCCCTGATCAATGTCTGGCAGGATTTTAATGACAAAAGAGAAAGACTAAAACGCTTTGCCCTTTATAATTTAAACAAAAACAGAAAAGAGGTCCAAGTTGCCAAATATGAAACACTTTTCCAGGAACTCGATAAAAACATCAAATATATCGCCAGCGTTCCCCAAATGATGCTTTTAACCTATAAAATGGCCCAAAAAGAATTCAAAATTTCCGTCATGGGTTTTGTGGGAAAAGTAGAGGTTGACACCAATGAAATAATTAATAAATTTTTCCAGGGTGACTTCCCCCTTTGGTTTAAATTTGTGGAAAACACCACTCCATTAAACAAGATGGAACTCATTTACGCATTTGACTTTGCACTTAAGACCAAAGTTTTTGATAATTTTACCACGACCCAAAACCCCAACAAGGCAAAGATCAGCCCGGCAGATTTTTTCAAAGTGGTTATCGGCAGATATTTAAGAAAAACCCGCGAATCAGTTGAATCCCTGTTAGAAAAATCTGAAGCATTAAATAAAAAGAACTTGACCCAATTTTTCAAAGTCTGCCAGGATGACCACTATACCCTATCCATACCCCTAAAGGACATGACCTTCAAAACTTTGCTTGGAAATGTTGAAGACGTCGCCAAGTTTCATAATGGGGATATGTCTTACCCCCTTAAGGCATTACGTAAAAACATTTTAGTGGAGCTATCATTTGTGCAAAACCTCCTGGATCTTTACAAACTACACAATCCCTCCGTCCAAGACGACATAGATAATGAAACGACATCAATCAGAGAAAAGCTGGCAAACATCTACAAAAACATCATTATTTTTGAAGCAAGTACGAGCGACTGTACCTACAAACTCATTGAACGCGAATATGCCCAGAGAAACTTGCTGATAAAAAAAGAAGTTGAATACATTAGATCAATCTTTGATAAAATGATTGAAATTGAAAAGGCAGACCCATCCAGTCGCCCCCAACTGCAAGCAGACTTTAATCATCAGATCAACTCAACCAACTTATTGCCGATTCTAAAGAGACCACCTGATCAGGAAGAGGAACTTTTTGATAAAATCACCAACAATTACTATTATTTTTCCAAGCTGGGAATGCTCGGCAGACTGATTAACTTCCTTAAGGAAATAAACCCCAATATCGTGATTGATATTCCAGGCTCGATCCAAACCAACGATCTTTTCCAGAAAGATAAAGACAATACCATTCACGGAGCCTACCTCCCCAAAGATGAGGGAAGCTATGAACAACGTCTGCAAATTTTCACCCAGAATGTTTTAAACAAAACTTTTAATGGTCCGACCGCCCAAATCCGATGGGCAGATCTTAAAGGCCCCAACACCCTTGATTACCTTCCCAACAAGTTAAGTCTTCTAGTTGAACTTCTTAAAGGCAAAAGACACAATTTATACAAAATCAACGAATCTTTTTGTTCTGGTTACCTAAGCAAGCTCACTCAAGTGGATTGCTACAGATTAATTAATATAACTCCTTCCCGTGTCATCGAAGAAACCCTCAAGGTTGCCCGATTATTATCCCTGTCAGAAGAGGATATCAGCACTTTGAAACTTATAAATATGGATCGCAAACATCCTGCCGACTTACAAGAAAAATTATTTTTCAAATCACCATCCGAGCCTGTTACGCTGCTTGAAAAAGTTTACGAAGAAATCATTGACAATACCGACCTTACCAATGAAGCATTGACCTTCCACAAACAAGTCATCCAAAGCAGACAGAATTTATTATTTATGCCAACAGGTAAAATCATTGAAATAATGAAAAATAATTATGCACCACTTATCCAGGATTCTTTTAAAATAGTTGAAGATTTCCACCATAGAGTCAAGCTAATCGAAAAAAAGCATACCCAAAACGGGCAACTAGCATTGACTAAATATTTTTATAAAATTGATCTCGAAGGTGACGACCATGATTTCATATCAACCATTGATCCCTCGGGAGAACTGATTTATCTCAACCGCGGCAAGATCAATGACTATGAAAACATCATGACCATTTTTCACCAAGACACTCAACAAGATTTTTCCTACCAAAAAAAAGGAAAACATAAATGAGACTGGTGTCCTTTATAATATTTATGCTGATTTTTTTTAACTTTTCCCTGGTAGCCAAAGAAGCAAAATCAACCACTCCCATGTTCGGTGCAACTTTAGGTTATGACATTACCAGCGATTATGCAGAAGAAAAATCTCCCAGACTCTACGACAATCGACTTTTTACCATCATCTCTTTAAACTTCCTTCCCTATAATATCAACACCAAGTTAAAGGGTGCACTTACCTTCACCACGCTGGGTAGTTCCATCTATGAAGAAAATCCAGATTCAAATGGCCTCCACGCCGCAGACACCACTTTGCTCTTTACCAGGTCATTTAAAATTGAAGATAAAAATTTTCAACTCATTGGAAAACACCAGATCATCCCCATGCTCTTTAACATTATTCCCACAAGTGAAAGTTCAAGATATGCGGGTTATAAATCATCTCCAGGCGTACAAGCAATCGTACATTCAACCTTTTTTGACGGCACATATACACTGATTAACGGCACCAATTTCATTAAAGTTATAAACACCTACACCCATAACCCTGCTACCCATTTACCATCCCCCAGCACCATGAGCGTTTTTTCCCAGGAACACTCCTTTAACCTAATCTGGGGATTTTCGATCGCTGGTGGCTTCAGCTTTAAATATGCGAAAAATGTAAATGGTGACTCCAATACCACTTTTGAAAATTCCGCTTCCCTTGACTTTACCTACGGGGCGTTTCATTCATCACTTGCTTATTCAGGAGGAGATCATACCACCAACGACAAGGTTGAGCTTTGGTATGTGGATAATACCAGAAGACTAATTACGCTAACGGTGGAATTAACTTTTTAAAGGTGAATATTTATGAAGAACTGGCTTATAAAAATGATGATCACCTTACCCGCAATAATGATTTGTTTTTCATGCACCAAACAGATCGACTCTGCTTCAAACCAGCATAAGGCCGCTATTATTTCCAGCAACCATTTACCAAACCATGAAAAGTCCATCTGCCCCCTTGAATCCACTTTCAAAACCTTTGAACAAGTGATGACCACGCCAGAATATTCTGCAAACACCCCTTGCGTCCTTGAATTTCTACAAAAATATGTCAATATTTTAAATACCAAAATCAACCATAATTCCAAGGACCAGGAACTAATCGATTCCATCTCCATCATATTTGAAGGATGCAACCAACACAATCTAAATGGCTGTTTGTATTTTTCAAAGCTCAGGAATGTACAAGGCATGAGATCACTTCTTCTCAATCTGGCCAAACAAAATTCCCATGATATTGCCAAATATTATTTTTATTTAAACGCCTGGAGTGAAATTAAAAACGAAAGAATTGATGCTGAACTATTTAACCTTTATCTGGCACAAGAAAAAAAATACCGAAAGTTAATCAGCAACGACAAGGATCTTCTGGATTTTCATAATGAAACACTTTATATCATTTCAGAAAATGCCAAAAGTCTTGAAGAGCAGACCTCATTTGAAAATTTTATCACCAACTACGAGTTAACTTCCAACAAATATTTCTCCAACCTTGATGAGCTGGTTTTCAAAACCCTGCTTAAAAATAAAACCAAATCAATTTATAAAAACAAACTAAATCTTTTTATTGAAGCTAAAATCAAACAACAAAAAACACTTGATCATTTCAACCAAACAGATCTTGCCTATTACCTCAAATCCCTGGAAATCCCTTCCCTTGATTATGATATCTACTATCTGATTCTCTCCAGCGCATACCATAATACCGGAAACACCTATTTTTTAAACGAAATCGCAACATTCCATAAGATTGACCACCACAAACTCGGGCAGATCGCCAAAACTTATATCCAGATCAAATTTTTACAAGTACTAAGTCTCGCCCACAAAAATATCGTGGATTATTTTCACAAACAAAATTACACCTCCACCACTTTTTTTCCCCGAGCAATTTCCAAAAGTACGGAAGCTTTTCCACACTTTCAAGAACTCGATCAAAAAAGCGAGCAGCTACAATTATTTTTAAAAAGTATGTTAACAAACGGAAAAAATGCATCATCCCAAATCTACCAGGATTTATTTAGAAATCTTTTTTCCGTACTCGACATGAACATAAAATATATGATCTCCTACCCTGAAATGATGATGCTAATTTTTGAATTTGCCAAAAAAGGCCTAAACATAAAAATGCGCACTTTTCATGGAGGGGAATATGAGCTTTCCTCAAACCAGATCATGAAAGAATTTTTTGAAGGTAAGTTTCCATCCTTTTTTGGCTATAATAACGACGTCCAAGCGCTATCCTCCGACGAAATTCTCTACAGCTTCTATTTTGCTCTCAACACGGGACTATTTCGCGATTTTGCCACCAATAACAACGAATACCAACTGGTGAAGCAATTTTTACAAATTGTTGCCGAACAATTATCCACCGACGAACTGAACAAACTAAGCACTGATTTTCAAACTCTGGTTTCCAATTATCAAGCGGACAACACCTACAATACCTTTTTAAATCTTTGCAACCCCGCTTCCAACTATATTCATCAGCTCACCCTAAAAGAATCCCGCACCTCCATTTTACAAGGATCAAAAGTGGGAGAACGCCTTGCTAACGACCCCGGTTTTTACGGCCCATCCTTTGAAAGAAGCCTGGAGCGCATCAGAACCAACATCAAAAGAATCAATCGCCAGATTTCCGTTATGATCTCCGCCTACGAGGCATATCTTAGAAAATTTGAAAAGGATGAAAATAAAATCCAACAAACCATTCAAGATTTAAACACCGTTTTAGCACCAATCAACCATCTTACCACCTCATATCTCACTCAATTTATAAATCGCCACCATGAAGTCGATCACTGTTACTTCAATCTTTACAAAAAGGAAAAGAAACTGCAAATGGACCTGATAGCCTACGAGGAAATGTATCTGAGGGATTTATACCACCAGTACCAACAGGCCAAGAAAAACAATTCCCTTGAAGTCTTAAACCAGAAAATTAAAAAATACGGGCTAAAAGGCTTTACCGGATTAAACAAAATTCAAAATAATCATTTTTACTACACCCAAATTGATTATCTGGTGAGGGCCAAAATATTTATTGAAAAAGGTTTGAATCTTGAAAACCAACAATTTCCACCGCTTTATAAAAACTTAAAAATCACCACCCCTAACAACGAATATAACTGGAGTCAGCACGAATTCTACGCACAATCTTCTGATACAAACTACTTCACGTTTGATCTAAACAGTTTAAGCGAAGATGAATTTGTATCGAGCGCCCTCTCCAACCTCGTTTATGATGGGCTCAATAATCCCCGTGGATTTGTCACATGGTTTGTTGATCTAAGCTTTAACACATACAACCCCTTTACCTTAAATTCAAGATCACGCACCATGGCTTCCTTGTATAAACTGGGCAAATTTGAAATATATGAAAAAGAAGAATGCAGTTTAAAAAACACCGGCAAGGGATGCCAAAAGATAACCATGGATTTACCAGTTACTGATCTGCTTAAAATTGGTTATGACTTAAAAGAATTTTTACATATCAACGATCAAGAAGCACCGATATTACGAAAAGTTAACCGCAACAGAAGAATAGATGATTTCAACCTGGCGTTTAGCATAGTTCACCCCATGTCCAATCGACTGGAAAATTGGGGGATTTTCGACTTGCTCTACTACGCATTAAAAGAACCACTGCTTGATGATTACGCCACTTTCCCTTGGTTAATAAAAGATGAAAATGTTAATTTCGTTAGAGATATACGCATGGGTGCATTAGACATGGCAACCAGCTACTGGAACACCCAAAATACTCGGGGCGAATTTCTTTTCAGCATAAGTGATACATTCGAGAACTTGCTGTCTCAAAAGTATAAGGAAATTGCATGGAATGAAATCAACAAGATCAGAAACTTTGAAAAGGCCATCGATCCAGACAACAATCCCGAAATTAAAAAATTACAAGGACCGATCCATTACGAAATTGACAAAATCGTAGAAAAAGATATTTTAAGCGAAACCTTGCTTGAGGAAGTCGATGGAATGATCAGAAATTTTCACCAAGAAACCAACTATTTTTATAAACAAGCAAATCCCTAAGCGGGTTTAAATTTTATAAAAGACTAACGTTTCCTGCTCCGGCCAGCCTGTAGCTCGCCCTGTAATAATAAAGCCAACTTTCTTTATCGTACTCTCTTCCTGTAAAGGAAAAATGTGGAATTTCCTTACTAGCAAAAAAAGACGCAAAAATTCACAGACCAGTGGTCAAAACAACATTTCAAAAAAATAGTATGTAATCCCTGTCAAGCCTTTATCAAAAGCATGGAATTTTTGCTAGATTGGAAAATTTAAAATATCAATAATTTCATACCTTTTATCAATATCAAGGAGCACTTTGTTTTTTATAAATTTAATTTTTTTGCCTACTTGTTCATAAGTTCTGTTTTTTGAATCTATGGCAGAAATATTAATATCCTTTTGAGAAATAATATTTATTTCTTCTAGTAATAAATTTGTTGGATAAAAAATATGGTTATTGCTCAAATCACTTCTTGCAGATTTTGCTGTAATGCCCTTAGTATCTTGCTGTCGCAGATAATCTGCTAACTTCATTGTCCATCGTTCTGGTAAAAAATCGTAGGGAGATTTTCTAGAATCAGACACAGAATACTTTTTAAGACCTGCCTTTGACAGCCAATCTTCCAAAGTTACTTTTTTAGTTAGATTAATAAGGTCTTTTTGCAAGCCATTTATATCTAATTCTAATAAGACAAAAGGTACATTTGTGCATTCTTCAAAAAGATAGTTCGGTGATGATTCTCCTTTGATGGCTTCGACTTTGGGGATTATCTTATAAAAAGATTTTTCTGCGACAGCAACTTGATAATTACTAGCCGTATAGATAGCTTTTGTTTTTCTTTTGTTCCAACGTCCACCTTCTATTGAACCAATTGCATCCCATACGCTTTGAAGATCAGAGTATTTGGAACTTGTTACTCTATAGCATTTCATTATTACATTCGTTTAAAAGTTGCCAAAACAAAGAAGATGGTTTCTTCATCACCATTCTTCAGAGTTTCTATAGCAGATTTTTCTCCAAACACTGTTAATTTTTCGTTTAATAGTGCTCTAATAGCATATTTCTTGTTTTTAAACTTTTCAGAGACAGTTCTTTTCAGCTCTAAAATAGCTTCAAATCTTTCTATTGTATTGTCGTATGGTTTTTTTGTATCTCCATATTCAATTTTTTGGATAGTGCTCTTTGAAACTTTCAAAATTTCTGCAAGATCATCTTGTGTAAACTTAAAAAATTGTCTTATCTGTTTAAGCTCTTTTTGCCATGAGAGAGAATATTTATAAACAGCCTTCTTCTTAGGAGAACTACTTACGTAAGGAGTAATCGGGTATGCACAAATTACTGCAACATTTTCTTGCGGATCTATCTTTATTCTCACTCGATTTACATCAACATTAGTTTGCTTTCGCTTGGCCACTTCTGGAACTTCACTTTTAGGAATTTCCTCACAAGTATTTCCATATAAAAATTGAGTTTCTATACCATAAAATGTATTCAACATAAATCATCTCTCAATTTGTGTTAAAGATGAATGTTCTTTAAAGGGTTCTAAAATGTTTTTAGCTTCCCCTAAAAACTTATCTAAAAGAGTTACAGACATAAGTACACTGACAACTGTTTTCAATCCCGAATTTGGTCTAATAACTCTCTCCCTATGGGTAAGTCCAATCATTGTGGCTGGACTGGCCTCAAAAAATTCCAGTAATGCTTGATCATTAGAGATTGAGCCAACAACATAATTGGCTGGAAATTTTCTAAAACAATTTGGATCTTCCGGTAAATTTATATCACTATCAGGAATTTCCTCTGCCCCATAGATATCATTATTTTTTCGTACCCTTTCCTGTACTGTTAATCCAAAAGATTGATTACTTACAGAAGAAGGTATTTCCCACATTGTAGAAAACAAAAAATCAATTGCTGATTTCATTGGTATTACAATTTCTATGGCCAGTGCATAGTGGTTCATGCTTGAAAAGCTTGATTGATTGCCAAACAGAATCACAAAGGTATCTCCTTTTCTGATTAGCTTAAAATTCGTTGCATAGAAGAAATGATCACTCGTAGGTAAATCGTGTACTGAAAACATGTAGCCACGTTCATCAGATACAATACCTGGTACACCTTTCACAGGCATTAAGGTGTTTTGAGACGATTGATGTTTGGTTTTATGTTTATTTGACACGACGCCTCCTCTTTATTCCAATATAAACTATATCGTAATTATGTGCCAGAACTTTATGTTAAATTTCACTATTTTTCTATAAAATTCGGTATATTGTGTAATATTTATATAATTATTTGATATTATTGAAAACCTCTCGTTTTTCCTTGATTTGACTCTAACAAGGAAAATATCTTTATGTCAATATTTAAGAAAAACCTTTAAATAACAATATATTATAGGATATTTATTGAGCATGCCTGTGTTAAACATAAAATGTATCTACTCACCCCCATTTAGAGGGGTACAATTCGTTTGGTGATTTCACTCGAGATGCCAGAGAAAAACAAAATATTTCTCCTCAAGAACTCGCTACCAGGGTTGGAGTGTCATCATCCCTTATCTACCACATCGAAAATAATACGAGAGATCTGAAAACCAGGTTACTGATTAAAATTGGAAACACACTAAATATTGACCAATTAGATCTTAACAACTTGAAAAGCATCACAGACCCACTGAACGCTAACCATCGTAAATATCTACATCATGATTTGAACAAGTCCTTAGAGAATATTTTTCTGGTACTTGCATGCCACGTCCAAAAGTACAGGGAACTCTCCCCCCGGACGCATCTTCTTGACGGTGACATTTAGAACCGATGCTTTTTCATCATAGTCAAGCATGATGGTCTTGGAAAACCATGCTATCCAATCAGAAAACCAGTTTTTTCTACTTTGTCGCTGAAGTATATTGGTTAAAATAAAACCAGTTTCACTTTTTTCTATATTGGTTTCATATAAAGCTCTTTTCAAACGAGTCGGGATAATCGCGTCATCTTCAAATTCAGAGTATCTCGCCTTATCCACGTAAGCGAGATCTTGAAAATACTCTCCAGTTCCACTGGATACATCAACCAGATAAAGCTGGGCCAAACCCAATGATTCTTCCCATTTGTATTCCGCTGATAATCGCGAGGGACATTCACCAACCGTCAAAACTGCATCCACCAGATCGTAATTTCCCTGAAGGGCCGTTACTATCTTATCAGGTAATTGAGCAAAGCCAGTTCGTCCAAGGGTAAAAACCAGCCAAAAAACAATTAATAATTTCATAGCGTCTCCTTATTCGGTTCAGGCGGACATTTATATAACACACAGATTAAAGTTCATACCCAATATTTCAAACCGGGTATTTTTTATCTGGCTCCCATAAAGATATTTACTAAAATTCCTTTCTGATTTACAAAAACCTATCAATGTTTTTATCCAAACCAACCTGGAGCAAAAAATGAAATATGGCGCTTTAATCTCAGCTTTAACCTTTCTTTCGTTTTCAATCTCGGCTTTTTCAAATACTGTGCACGAATATACTGGCGGCACCATATACACATACAACAAGACCACCAAGCGACACGATATTAAAACTGATGACTCCTGTAGTTTAGCGCTTCAATTCAGCAGAGTGTATCTGGACACTGAGCATGGTAGCCCCCGAACCCAGCTTGAAATGAATTATGAAATTACCACTGATGCCCAAATTAGAAACAAATATCTGAGTGGAATTGCCCAAACCAGTACATGCGATAAAAATCCCGACGAATATTGTAGCCCCACCGTCACCGTAAATGCTTTTTTTCCCGGTGGTTTGGTCAGTGGAGTCCGGGTAAAAATCAGTTTCTCATCGAATTACTATCAACAGGACGTCACCCATTTTGATACCGTCAGACCAGAAGTTAGTGGATTTACGATTGGCGAATCCAATTCGGCGACCGGCTATTTCGGTGGTGATGGAAATTCTTGGAGTTATCAGTGCCAGTTTTAAATTAAACTGATGCACTTGGTTTCAACAAAATAATTTTAATTTACGCAGAATTTTTCATTCGTCTTTTCAATAAGTTAGAAAGTCTGCATTGCCTCAATTATTGGCCTAATTTGATCGCTTTTTCATACTAGGCAAATCCTATCTACCCTAAGTAAACCGTTAAAACCTTTATGTTTTCGCGCTTTCGTCCGATACGCTGAGCAGAGTGGACTATAATGAATTAATCCATGCAAAGGATGCAATGAGTTAACTTAGAAATACCTATGATGTTTGTAAGCACGAAAAACACATTCATTCTGCTGTTACTGACCACTTGGTTGGTGCTAACAAGCTGTATTCAACCCCCACCCGCTTCAAAAAGCGCAGGAAAATTTGGTGAGAATGCAATCACTCCCCGCATGAATCTTGCGGCCGGTACCACCACCATCACTGAATCAAACACCACCATCAACATTCCCGTTTATCTGGATAAAGCTGGAAGCAGCCAGGTCACCGCATTCTGGCGCATCGTTAATCTGGGAGATTTACCCACGGCCAGTGCCTTTTCCGTCACTGCCGGAACTGTCAGTATTTCTGCTGGGTACAAGACTGGCAATATTTCATTGATTGCCAGTGACGACTATCACTTTGAAACCAACGAAATCGTTTACCTGGAAATCTATAATGCTTCCGGTGCGATTATTTCTGATCCTGCCACCAGATTCATCACCGTCATTGATAACGACTCTGGTAATAAACCCACCCTCTTTTTCCCGACCACCTATGCGCAAACCACTGAAGATGCAACGGCATCGGTAAATGTGGCCGTCTCCATCAGCGCCGCTCTCAATGTGGATGTGGATATTGCTTATCTGGTTTATGGGGACGCTTCCTATCCAGCCGACCACGGCCTGACCGCCGGGTTTATTCATTTCCCAAGAGGAACGACCACCCAATATATCAATGTTCCAATCGTTGCGGATGCGACTTTGGAAAATGATGAAAATATTTATATCGAACTGCTTGGCATTGACGAACTTCAACTAAGTCCTGCCGCCAGAATCTTTAATTTAAAAATAGTGGATGATGAAGCCGGTGCCATAATCAATTTTACCCCACCTCTGGCGGTCAACGCTTTGGAAAGTGATGGTGCCGTGTATGCCACCATCAATCTTTCCTTTGCCCACGGGATTGATACCACCATTAATTTTACCGCTAGTGGCGATGCCACCTGGGGTGCCGATTACACCGCCTCCTCCAGCATCACCATTCCCGCAGGAATGACCACGTTTACCGTAACCTTTTCCCTGATCAATGATCTAAAAGATGAATACGATCAAACCATCGAATATACTTTAAACACCCCCAGTAGCGGCACGATTGGCGCCAACAACGCCTTCACCATCACTCTCCAAGACGACGACAATCTTCCCGCCTTGACCTTTAATACCTCCACTTCAAGTATTGTGGAAGGCCAAACCGGTTATTTTAGTCGGGTTATTCCACTCACCTTAAGTGTGGCGAGCGAAAAAATCATTACCATTGATTATAATTTATCAGGTACGGCCACCGTCAATCTTGATTACGGCAACTTTACCGGTTTTACTGGAACCTCTTCGGGCTCTTTGACGATTGCCGCAGGTTCCACGACCACCAACCTGTATTACATTTCTTATGGTGATCTGATTGATGAGGATGATGAAACCATTATCGTTGATCTCGCTACCGCCTCGCAAATCAACGTAGAAGCCACCGGAATAATCACACATACCGTGACCATCGTTGATGAAGACCTAGCTCCCACCATATACTTTCCGCAAACCAGTGCCTTAGTGGATGAGGATATGGTCACCTACAGTGTGACCGTCAGTCTGCGTACCCCTTCCCAAAAAACCATCACCGCTGATTTTTCAACTGCGGCGGGCTCCGCTTCACCTGGTGGAACTGATTACGATTTTCCAAGCGGCAGCATCATCACCTTTAATCCAGGGGAAACCACCACGACTTTACTGATCAGTCTGGTAAATGGAGATGGGGTGGAACCACTCGAGGATATCGTCCTTAATCTTGATTCCATCACCAATTCAGTAACCTCCTCACTGGCCGCTTACTCTGACACTTTTACCTTGAATATCGTTGATACCGATGCCCTGGCAGAATTATCCTTTACCACCCTGTCATCGACAGTGGCCGAAAATATTTCGCCGGCCCAAATCGGTATCACCGCCATACTTGATAAAATCAGTGCTAGGGATACGGAATTTGATTTTGAACTATCAGGCACCGCCACCACCAGCGCACCTTATCCTGATGTTCTCTTGCCCTCCCTTCCAATCGTTATCCCGGCAGGAAGTTTGAGCACCATTTTTACGCTTACCATGGTTAACGACGTCCACTTGGAGGCCACCGAATATCTCACACTCACCGCTACCAATCTAACCAGTTATGCCACCATCACAGATATTGCTCTGGCAACCTACGACCTCACTATTTTGGAAGATGATGTTTTACTGCCGCAAATCAGGTTTTCTTCAGCCAGTTCAATCTATATAACGGAAAATGCCACCACCTACTCCATTCAAATTCAAAGCGATCGATCATTTGGATTTGATATTGAAGCCTATATCACGCTAACAGCTTCTGAAACTACGGCCACGTCAAGCCCTACGGCCTTTGCTGATTTTGACTGGCCAGGATCAGTCACCGGAGTTGCCACCATTACCATACCTGCCTATGGTACCACCGCCGCCCTTGATATTGAGTTATTCGAGGATATCGCTGACGAAATAGATCCTGAATCAATCAGTTTCAAAATTGATTCAGTCTCATCACAGGCCACGGTGGGAAGTGTTGATACTAAAATGATTTATATTAATGATGATGACGGATCTCCCAGCGTTGATTTCGTAGATGTAACTTTAGATGCAACGGAAGGATTTTCTTTCACCGCCACCGTCACCCTGAACGCCACCTCGGCTTTTAATGTGTCTATCCCCATCGTCATCAATTCCGGTCAAACCACCGCCACCGCCAGTGATTATAGCTTCACACCTTCCACCTTGACGATATTAGCAGGCAGCTCAATGGCCACGACCTCCCTTATTACTATCACCGACGATTTACTAAACGAGGCCACCGAACATTTGGTTTTACAATTTGGTACCCTGGTCAATGCCGTCGCTGGCCCCTCCAATCCCATGGACATAAGCCTGATTGATAATGATGCTCAACCAACAATTTATTTCACCGCTACTTCCACTACCATCAGCGAAACCAATCTGGATATTACCGTATCACCCATCATCTCCTTATCTGCCACTTCCGGCCAGGATATAACCGTCAATATCACCAGTACCCTAACGACCACGGCCATTTGGGATGAGGATTATACGAACAGTTTAGGAACCATCACCATTTTGGCCGGCGAAGTTATTTACCATGCCACCACCACTATCATTGGTGATTTAACCGACGAACCTGATAAACAAATTGTTTATGAATTATCTGCCCCTACCAACGCCAATCTAGGCGCCACCACCGAACACACCATTTTCATCATCGATGATGAAGCCACGCCCTCTATCTCCTTTAGTACCGCCACCGCAGAGTTTCTGGAAGGAGGCTTCTACAACTTCACCATCAATCTCACCTCCACCAGCGAATATGATATAACCTTTGATCTGGATTATAATCTCCTAACGACCGCCTCCATGGCCTTGGGAGTGGATCATACTTTTGCCACCGGTTCTTTAACCATTCCGGCGGGCAGCCTCTCCATAACCAGCACTCCTTTTATTATTATCAGTGATGGTTTCTATGATGAGGAAACACTGGTAATTGATCTGGTCAACCCCATCAACACGGCCACAACAGCTCCGGCAACCATTACGGCAACCCTCATTGATACTTCCGCCAAACCCATCGTCAGAATGCTCCAAGATAGCATTACCTTATTTGAACCGGGTGCCGGCGCCACCACTACCTATACCGTCACTTTTTCTCAAACCGCAGCCTCCGGTATAGATACGGAAATATATTACTCCTTATCCGGTACGGCAGTGGACGGAGTCGATTTTACCATTGCAGGAAGTCCGATTACCATTACAGAGGGTAGTACCACCGCCTACGCACTGATCACCATTTTAGATGATGCTCCCACGATAGATCCGGCAGAATTCTTTGATCTTCAGATCACCAGCGTGACCGGAGCTTCCACCGCTGCTTATGATAGTTTGCATGTCATTATCAATGATGCCGGCACAGAAGATGCCAGTGCTTCCTTAACCCCGACTGTAATCAGTGTCGCCGAAGGGGCAACCTTTTCCATCGAATTTAAAATTAACGAACCAATCACCACCGATATCACCATGTCATACCGCCTGGCACCGCCTCCCACTTCTTCTGCTACCCCGACCGATATATCACCCAGCGCTGGTACCGTTTTAATCACGTCAGGTAGCACCAATACCAGTGTGGTTTTTACAGCTATAAACGACACCCTGGATGAACATGATGAAATCGGCTATATTGAAATAACCGGCACCTCCACTGGAGTAATCTCCACCATTGATGCCACCGCTACGGTCACCATCCTGGATAATGATCCCGTGACCAGGGTTAGTTTTCAATCCGTTGCGGCCAGCGTAAATGAATCATCGCTGGTGGGAACCTTTACCTTCGTACTGGATAATGTGGTTGGTAAAATCGTCAGTGTCCCCTACACCGTTGCCGCCACCTCCACTGCGGTCAATCCGGCTGACCATGATCTGGTATCAGGTACGGCCACCGTCTCAGAGGGAAATACCAGCGTTTCTGTCACCTTTAGCATCGTCAACGATGCCATCGACGAATATAACGAAACTATTATAGTGCAAATGGGTTCCCCGGTTAATGCCACCATCGGTCCAATCGTTAACCACACGCTGACGATTATCGATAATGATCCATCCCCTTATGTGGACTTTGCCACCACCTCCTTGACTGTTATGGAAAATGTTGGAGTGGTCAGTATTGATATCACTCTAAGTAGTACTTCTGAAAAAACCATGACCCTGCCCTATGAATTTGGGCCTGGCACCACCACCACCTACGGCCTGGATCACGACTTGCCAGATAATGGAAGCATCTCTATTCCCGCTGGAGTATCCACCCATACCGCCACTTTCACTATCATTGATGATACCAGCTATGAAAACACCGAGGTGGCTGAAATAACCATGCTGGCACCCATTAATCTGGAGCTGGGAACCGTCATTACCGCCAGCGTATATATCGTAGATAATGACCTGCCTCCCACTGTTCAATTCACCATGGCCACTTCCACCATCCAAGAAGACACCGGCACTGCTCGAATTCAATTCTCACTATCGCCGGCCAGTGGAAAGGCCACCACCGTCAACTACTCGCTCCAACCGGCATCCACCGCTCAAGGCTTGGGAGTTGACCATAATTTAATTGATGGAACCATTGTCATTTTGGCCGGTCAGACCAACGGTTATACCGCCACCATCGACATAACTGACGATGTTCTCACTGAAAACCCCGAAACTATCGTGGTCGATTTAGACAGTGCCGTCAATGCCAGTGTCGGTGCCCTTACGACTCATACCATGACCATCGTCGATAATGATCAAATCAAAGTGGCCATTGGGGCCTTACACACTTGTACCTTGGTGGATGGCGGAGTTTATTGTTGGGGCGACAATACTTACGGCCAAAGAGGAATGGAAGTGATCGACGACGCTTTTGGAGATGAACCGGGCGAAGATCTGATAACCCTTACCGCCCAGGGAATCATTGATTTGGGAAGTGGTTTCAGTGTCAAACAAATTGTGGCCGGTAGCTATCACAACTGTGCGCTTTCCACCACCGGACTAGTCAAGTGCTGGGGACTCAACAACGAAGGTCAACTGGGACTTGGTGATGCCATTGATCGTGGCAGATTAGGTGGCCAGATGGGAGATAATTTACCCACCGTCAACCTTGGCCCAGACGTAACCGCTACCAAACTTTCGGCTGGTGAACAACATACCTGCGCACTTTTAAGTAATCAAACGATCAAGTGCTGGGGCTCCAATAATTCAGGAAATCTGGGACAACCCTCGATCTTGAATCTAGGTACCGTGCCCAATGATATTTTCAATATTAACTCCATCCTCTTCACCACCTCACCTCGGGATGTGGCCTCTGGTTCAAATCATAATTGCGCCAGATTCGCAGGACCTAATCTTGAATGCTGGGGCGAAAATAGCGATGGACAACTGGGATACGATCATAATTCCGATACCGGTGGCTCTGTAGGTGACTTCACCCCTGCCAACTACGTTGAACTAAACGGCACTGTTTTAACTGACATGTCCCTTGGTCACCGTCACACCTGTATCTTAGCGAAAAGCACCAGTGAAGCAAAATGCTTCGGCGAAAATGCCTACGGACAACTCGGATTGGGTGACACCACCAATCGGGGCGATACCCCAGGTGATATGTTAAATCTAAATCCCCTACCACTTCCTAGCGGACTGACGATAACAAAAGTGACGAGTGGTTATAATCATAACTGCATGCTCTACAGTAATAATCGGGCCAGATGCTTTGGTAGAAACGACTTAGGTCAGCTGGGAGCTGATGACTCCGATAACTGGGGCGATAATCCCACCGAAACCGCCAGCAATGCAGCCGTAATCAATATCAATGGCAGCACCGTAATGACCGATTTATTCTCGGGAGGAAACCATAATTGCGGCGCCATAGATTCTCGCACCGTTAAATGTTGGGGTAATAATAGCAGCGGTCAGTTACTCACAGAAGACACGGTTCCATATGGATCTAGCGTCGACACCGTCACCAATTCAGCCACTTTAGGGTTCTAATTACAAAGCTCACGCATATGATATAACACACCTTCGGTCAGACCTTGCGGTTCATAACCACCCTCCAGATAAGAAATAATCCTGCCCTTAAAGGAGTCCGTCGAATTCTTGATAATTTTCGTAAACTCACCAAAAACCTCACTGGACAAATTAATACCCGATAAAAAATCCCTCTCATGAGCATCAAACCCTGCCGAAATCAAAATAAATTCCGGAGCAAAATTTTGCACAATCGGCACAATCTCATGATTAAAGACCTCCAGGTATTCCTTATCACCACTATGAATTTTCATTGGGAAATTTCGATTATATCCCTTTCCGGCATTACGACCTATATCATTACTAGCACCGGTGCCTGGATAGTGAGGATACTGGTGCAGGCTGATATAATAGACACTGCTGTCCTCATAAAAAATTTCTTCAGTTCCATTGCCGTGGTGAACGTCCCAATCCAAAATTAATATTTTTTTAATCTGATATTTGGCCTGCAGATACTTTGCCGTGATGGCCACATTATTAAACAAACAAAACCCCATGGGTTTGTTGGATTCCGCATGATGCCCCGGAGGTCTCCCCGCAATAAAGGCCCGCTTGAAATGACCATTCATAATCTCATCACATGCCAACAAACCAGCTCCGGCAGCATACAAGGCCACCTCAAATGAATCCTTGCAGATCACCGTATCCGCATCCAGCGCCTTGATTTCCCGGACAGCCGCTTCCTCTACCCTTTTAATATGTGACTCTGGATGAACCCGCAACAAATCTTCTCGCTTGGCCTTGATAGGCTTTTTGATCACCAACTTATCTTTAAATGAACAATGCTCAATTCCTGCATTAATCCAATCCAAACGAAACTTGGTTTCCGGATGATCATCGGTCTCGTGCTTTTTAAATACCTCGTCGTAAATATAGAGTAAGGACATAACTGCTCCCTTTAGGTTACCAAAACTGTCAAATATTATCATAAATGTGAAATAATAAACAAATGATAAAACGATTAGCGCGTATAGTCTTTAAAGATTTTTGGGGAATTTGAACGACCTCCTAATTGAATTAAGTTTCAATCCGATCAGCGTATAGAGCTGATTATGTCTAAACTTTTGATAAAAATATTATTAATTCTTTCCTTGGTATCGCCTGCCGTGAGTTATGCATCAATGTTTTCTTGTCTTCAACAATTGTACAACAAAGCTTATTCCAGCATTGCTGAGAAAAAAAAGTCACATCCACGCAATATGCAAAACGCATCCCATGAGGAATCTATCCCTGCTTTTCCATCAGCAAGTGTTGTTCAACCTTTAACTAAAGAACTTGATGAAACAGCTGCGCTCCCGCTAAATACCATGATCCAACAATTACAATTTAGTCTCACATCTAACGCAAAATCCGTGACTGAGGAAATATCAAAAAATATTAAAGACATTGATCAATTAAGTGAAATCTTTTTAAGCAAATGGGATCAGTTAAACGATATACAACGTGAGTTCATCATAAAAAGATCTAAGCAATTATTTTTAAAAAAAGATTGGATTAAACTTGAAGAGGAATTGAAGAATTTACAAAAAGTTGACCTCCCAGTTTCCGTTGACGATCTTATATCAAGCAGAAACCTAAGATATCAGAATAAAAGCATGCAAGAACTGGAGGAAATATTTTTAGATAAAAAGCAAGCAGAGATTAACAAAATCGTTGCGTTAAAACTCTACCTCGATAGGGCTGGAGCTAAATCATATATTATCAAGACCGGCGACTATTACGGCAGGCCATATTATGCATTGCGGGTTGTTTCTTTTTCAACCGATCATCCAATCGCAAAACAAATGAATGAATTGACTGAACTTAAGGGGAATGACTATGTAATCAATATCGATTTCGATCGCAAGTTTTATCAAAGCAATAATCCTCAAACCGTAGAAACAAAAAAACGTCCTATCATATATGATAATGATTCTTTCACTATTGATTACAACCTAGACCATTTATTGAAAGAACTTAAGACCCAACAACGACTAAAAGAAATTGATGTGAAATATTTTGATCAACTGAGATACGTTGATGACATTCCAGGAAATTTGGATAATACATTATTAAATAGTATTAATTCAAAAACAGGTCAGGATTTAATCGAGTTTTTAGAAAAACAAATTCGCAATAATCAATACGATCGTCGTCTCACGGACCAAGCATTACTTAAACTAACCAAGATATATTTGGAGAAACTGGGAGTTAAGGTAAGAGTTTTCGACCTAAACTCAACTATAGATAGATTTAAAAATGAGTATGCTCTTGAAATCCAAGAACTTCCCAAGCATGTCTATTTCCAAAGACTCTTGGATCGTGTGAGTTTGCTCAAGGATCAAAAGCAACCAGTAATTATAAGGAACCTCTTCGATGCAGCAGGGAAATTTACTTTCGATGACAAAAGAATTGCCCTAACACCAAATAGTTTGATTGATGAAATTAAATCACCCAAGGGTGCCCATGTTTTTAGACATGAAATGCAGCATTTATTCCAACATCTTAAAAATGAAAGAGGAGATCGCTCACCTTATATATTTCGCTTTTCCACTTCAGATAGAGCACTAGATGATATTCCTCAAATTAAAAGGATGCTAACAACGTACATTGGGGATCGTGGTTTTGCAGCAGACGAACTTTATGCAAATACTAGAAATATTGGATCATATTTACGATCTGGTAATTTAACCTCAGTGCAAAACATGACGGATCATGCTTACAAAATTGCTTCTTTTATCGCCGAAGATGGTGATTTTTTTATCAATCATATTAAAAGCATTTCTCCATCAATGCTACTCCAATCATTAGAAAGTGATATTAAATTCATTGGCCATCTTAACATAGGCTGGGTACCAAAAGAAATACAACCCAAATTAAATCAATTAAGTAAGCTAATTAAATTGGAAAGCGATGGTACAAAAAATACAAAAGAAATTAATGATCTATCTGATGAAATAAAAAATATGTTTATTGAAGATTTCCAAACGTTGATAGACATTTCAAAAAAACTGCTCAAATATAAAAACAGATATTCTCAAGAAATTCATGATATAACACATCGACTATTACGATCAGGGCTCAAGAAAGAAAGCATTAATGCCATTCAATCAATTTATGATCCATCACATCCCAATAAAGAAATTTCAAAGCTTATGAAAAATTTACAACATAAGAGTTTAAGCTCAAAACAACTCAAAGACCTGGAAAAGCATTTAAGAGCATTAAAAGATGTCGACACGCTTAAAATAGATACAATCGTTAATGATATCCGTTCTGTCTATTCCGATCAACAAAGAGCAGAGGATTTTGATAAATTAAACGTAATCGTCGGGGATTTAGAAAAAATCGTCAAAGGCCATAATCCTTCACTTCCTTTTTAAATTAAATTAACGATTTTTCCAAAGTTTTTGCGTGGTTTGCTCGTAAAACAAGAACAATTAGATCGAACATAGAACTTGGCCTGTCTTTTGATTAAAAACGATCAAATTACGGGTGGGTATTTACAAAAATTCCAAATATTTCAATAAACTCCCCTACCTTACCTTTTCCGGCTAAATTTACTTGAAGTAAAATATAGACGCGTCTATCATGACTTACAGGTCAAGATAGACGAAAGGTTATAGAAAAAAAATGATGCTAAAAAACTTTTAATATTTGATAAACTCCACAAACGTCTCGATGGAAAACCTGGATCAAAAGTTTGTATGATAAGTGCAATCGACAAAAATGATTGTTTTTGATATAGAGATCTTTTAACACTGGAGTCTTCATTTGCCAGAATATATCGAGAAATATGTAGGTAAGAAATCCCCGCTTCGAGCGTCAGTAGTCATCAATACGGCGCTAATTGAACAAATCAGAAAAATGCAGAAGCTATCTCCCGTAAGCACCATAGGCCTGGGTCGGGCCTTGTCAGGGGCACTGCTTTTAGCCTCCAATACCAAAAGCAATCATAAAGTCGGTCTGCAATTTAAAGGCACCGGTCCCTTGGGAAGCATCTATGCGGAGGCCAATTACCAAGGACAAACCAGGGGTTGTGTCAGTAATCCAGGGCTCATCATGGAAAAGGCGGAGGATAATTTCAGCCTGAAAAACACCCTGGGTCTGGGCGAACTTTCTGTGTTTAACAATATGGGAGACGGAGGAATGTACCAAGGACGAGTCCTTTTGCAAACTTCGGAAATCGGTGATGACATTGCTTTTTTCCTCTATCAATCCCAGCAAATTCCCTCCATTGTTTCGCTTGGCATTTATCTGGACAAAAAAGGGTCCGTTCAAGGCAGTGGCGGTATTATCGTCGAGCTCATGCCAGGGCATACCGAGGAATTAATCAGTCAGCTGGAACAAAATGTTTCCAAGATTAAATCAATTTCCTCGATGATTTCAGATCATGCCGGTCATGATGAAATTATAAACGCCTTTTTATCCGAAATTGATATGATCTCCATGAATCATCATCAGGAAATTCAATTCAAGTGTGAATGTAGCGAAGAACGGGCGGCCCGCTCCTTAAGCCTTTTGGAAAAAAATACTAAAAACTCTGAAAAAAATATTAAAATCACCTGCGAGTTTTGCGGAAAGGAATACCTACTCTCCCCCAATAAATAATAACCAGTTGAAGATTAGAAAAAATTATTTCTTAATGAACCAGATTATAGGCCCGATATATTCCAACAATGCTTACAAAAACCCAAAAAGTATTAAGTAAAATATAAGCGCAGTCTTTTTTTAAAGTGGAACACCAGGAAAGTATTACCGAGTCGATGGTATTCAAGATCCAAACAAACATAAAGGGACTGTTAGATCCGAGCCAGCTAACCAGACTAAAACTAAATATTCTCATTAATACGCCGACCATTTCGATAGTGCGAATGTTGGCCATAATTTTCTGATTGATTGGATGCAAAAAAGTCATTTTCATCAGGTCTCTTGTATAATTATATATCGGATAAATCTAGAAAAAAATATCAGGATGACCTAAAAGAAGTTACAATTAAATTATTTGGAGAAAGGTTTTATGAAACTTTTAGTTTTATTGCTAATTATTTGGGGAAGAACATTTGCCAGTGAAAGCACTTCCACTTCTTGTCAGATCAATCGATCTAGTGAACTTCAAACCATGGTTAAGGCAAGCCAGGATGCTCGAAAAAATTTTGAAAATTTGACAAAAAAGCAGCTGCAATTATTGGCAAAAGAAGATAATGCACGTCTTTTACGGATAGAGGAAATGGTTAAAGAAGGATGTTTAACGTCCGCCAAAGATTTTGCCGCCGCTGCCATGATGTTTCAATATGGAACCACCTCAAAACATTTTTTGCAATCATATTTATGGGCACAAAAGGCCATCCAGCTTGGTGATAAGAATCAAAAACGATTAATGGCACTTTCGATTGACCGCTATCTGATTAGCATTAACCATCAACAAATTTTTGCCAGCCAGGCCTACAAACCTGACCGGCCTAAAAATAGTTGCTGGTGTCTTGAAATGGTGGAAAAAAGTTTTCCTGACCAGCTGAGATTTTATTATATGGGAAATGATTTGAATGCCCAGATCAATTGGTGAAAAGGCCTTAATAAACACCATAAATGTCCTCAGATTTATTGTAACAAGAAGAGAAAAAATTCACCCAAGGGAACTGTGCCAGGGTTTTGGTAATTTTTTTTATTCATCTAATTTCCTTGGGTGTCCTGGCTGCTATTTTCTTGCATAAATTTCAATAATAGAAAAATGTCAGAATCGCCAAACGGAGCATTCAGTGCGCCTTAAGCTCAATATAGCTACTTGCTACAGTCGCTTTAAAAATATCTTGAAACGCATTAACCTTAAATTTATTAAACCTATTCTTAAATCACAATAGAAAAAGATCACTCATTTTTTGACAGGCTCTTAGGACAATTTTTATGATTAAGGTTTCATTAATGATTTGTGATCAAATAAGAATATTAAAAAGATTAGCATTGGAAATAAGAACCGAAACCGCACTCATGACAATAATACCGGTAAAGATGGTAAAAAAATTAAAAGAGATTAAAAAAGTCGATAGCAAAAACACAAACTGATTCTTCCTTGGAATCTTTGATAATTTTTTTACAATCCGAAATTGATCTAATCAGTAATTCTTTAATATGATGAGCATCATCATTGGAAATTGTGATTATTGAGGAATAGTGCATATTTTCAGGATTATTTTTTTCAATTGATTGGATGGCCTGCATTCTCCAATTAATATGATGTTTAGAAATCATGGGAGAGTCATTTTCTAAATGCATCCGAGCAGTTCCCACTTGGTATTTTCCATCGCTTTCAACAACGAGTCCAATTGATATTAGAAAGTCTAAAATGTTGTTCAATTTTTGAATCGGTATATTTAAGGCGCTTACCAATTTTGATTTAACATGAAATTCAGGTATGGTGAGCATGATATGGACAGCGGAATAAAGCCATGAACTGTAATATATTGCTTGATTTTCCCGTGATAAACTTTTTTGAACATTAAGACGATTTTTTAATATGAGTTGCTTTTTCCGTTCACTTTCGATTTGATCGTTGAAATATTTTTTCAAACGATGAGTCCCTGCCCTTTCCTTTTGCACTAACAGGAGAAAGTAATGAGTTTCTGATTCGGTTAATCCGATGAAGTCTGCAATTTTTTCGGATTGCTCTAGGCTAAAATGGGCCTTCTTATTTAAAACACGTGAGACATAAGTGGTTTGGCATCCTAGTTTCTCCGCAAAGGCTGATTTTAAGCCATGCCCTCGCATCAATTGAGACTGAACATATTCAACTAAAAATTTGCAATAATCTGTGTAATTAAAAACATGTATCATATCTATACCTTATTGAGTTATTGGTACTAATAATACCATATAATAAGAACTTTGAACAATTTTTACCTAGCACTGTGTTATTTTTTCAATTATAAGGTGTTTAACGAAAAAGCGTAATAAACTTTATACAAAGGGGAATTTTATGAAATCAAGAATTGGAACCATTTTGGCACTTTTTGTCGTTTTAGCTAGTTTCGCAAATTCATTTGCCGCCGGAACAGGTAGTTCGAGCAGTTCAACTAAAACTTCCATTAAAAGCGATGGAGGAGACTTAAGTGGTGGTGGGAATGCAGTAGGAAATCAACTCTTTGATTTTTATGAAAATGAGGGTACTCGTGAAATAACATTGGAAAAGCTAGTTGTATTTAAAGCAGTAGTGGCCCCCATCTTAAATGCGGTTGCATCAAAAGTGCCATCTTTTAAATATCAATTGCTAAAAATAGCTAAAACTAAAAAATGGTACTTTGAAAGTAAACCTATAGGTGACAATGATTGCTTGAATGAAAGTATGATAAAAGTTGATAAAGTGATTGTCGGCTGCCAAGACAATTATGAAGTGCGAATTTTTCAACCTTGGTTTGATCGAAATGATGTTACGCCCGAACATAAAGGAGGGTTGATTATGCATGAGTTACTGGTAGGGTTCATACTTCAGGAAAAAATACTAGATAAGTCATCGGAAAAAAATATAAGAAGGATGAATAGGTTGCTCTTTACAGAAAAACTCCCAGGAGAAAAAGAGTTTCAACTCATTTTAAATAATTATAATTTTGGTCATTTTATGACTGCCTCTGAAGAAAACGTAATTAACGTCGAAATTGAACAAGTAAAACATAGTGTTTGCGCTGGAAATGATGCTCTATCAAGCTTTGTAGATGCTTTTCTTAGTAAGTCCATGGATGGAAGATATTCTTCTTCAATACGGCATGGTTTTTATAAAAAAGCATTATATTTAAAACGCTTGGAAACCTATGCGGATGACTCTGAAATAAGAAAGTTTTGCGAAGAATAAGTTGATCTTTTTAATATTCAAATTAACAAATTAACTTAAAAGGCCGTCTTAATTCAAGATGGCCTTTTAATTCTTACAATTACCCTTGATACAAAATTTTCAGATGCAACTCTTCCATACCTCAAACAAAATTTGGTCTTACAAGTAAATGCTTCAAGACGCCTGTATCCGCCACAACGCATACAGCCATATTCGATATATCCAAAATCAAGACCTCCACAGGCAATAGTTTTTTCTATGATTGAATCATAATAATCTGTGGCATATCCTGTATATTTTTGTTTAAACGCTCCCGAAAGTTCGTAAGGATTTCTATGAAAGAGTTCTCGTTCTTTTTTTTACAGATTAAGTTTAGTGGCCCCTTTACCTCTTTTGCCACAAAACAATCTACCAAAATAACTCGTCACCACCAAAAGGAATTTCCCATTAATATAAATAAAAAATTAGTTTCCGATTCCCATTAAAAATCTCCCCAGTCCGGCTGCAAGGTGGTAAGCCCTAGTTCATCCCGCCACATTTTGACGACACTTAAACGATCATCAAGTACAAATAATACCTCATAATGATCTTTAATTTTATCAAGATAAATTTCTTTTTTCACCAGGGCATCATCCCGGCGATCTTTGGATTTTCTGGAATAATAACCATCATAGGCTATATGATGATCGGCTAACCATTTCTTAGACAAATGATCAAAACGCTCTCCCCTGCCGGTAATGATAATGATTTTGTATCCTCGCAATGAAAAAGCCTCCAGCAATTCATGGCACCAGTGGTTGACTTTGTCGGCGGGAATCTGTTCCATAAAATTTTTCCAATCAGGCGGATTTTGTCTGACCAAAAACACCCGATGTTCCATCCTGACCAAGGTCCCGTCCAAATCAACAATGATCGCTTTTTTCTTACTCATTATGGGCAATCTCGTATCCACTTCCCCCGATAAACTCCCTAAGCGGCGAATAACGATCCACCTCCTCCACCTGAGGATATTCCAAAACAGTATCAAGCAAGGATAAAAGTCTAATCCCGCGAATGTAGGCATCCAATCTTCCCTGGGCCAGTAATTCATTTAAATATTTTTTATCCGGAAGTTTATCCTTTAAAACTGATTTTAAAATGGGAAGCTCATAAGGAAGCCCGGAATTCAGCACGGCATCCACTGAATAAACATAAGGTATGATATGTTTTAACTCGCCCTTGCGCACATAAAACCAATGCTCGAGGGTTTTTTTTGCCTCATAAGCACGATAAAGTGAATCCCTGATCATGCGCTTTAAAAGCCTGATGTCCGTCCACATGGTGTAAGAGCTATCCGAACTTCTAAGCATATTGGCCGATTCCGTGTAGATTTTAAATTTATTTCGGGAAGGGACACTGGCAGTGAGTTTTTGAAAAAGGCCATGCAAACAATCAATTAAAATAATTTCATCCTTGCCGACTTTATAATCCACATATCCATCGCGCATGCCGGTTTTAAAATTATATTTGGGACGCTTGATGGTCTTGCCTGAAACCAAGTCTTTTAAATTCTCGTTAAGCAGAGGGATATCGATGGCCTCCGGCATCTCGTAATCGTAATCACCAAATTCATCCTTGGGATGCTCACTTAAATTATAGAAATAATCATCAATATTGAGCTGCTTGAGTTTAAGTCCATTTTTTTCCAGTTCTTTTTCAATAATAGTGGTGGTGGTGGTTTTGTTAGAACAACTGGGACCGGCGATAATTACCACTTTTATTTCATTTTGCCTTCCCACAATCTTGTTCACCACGCTGGCAATATCATTATAAAATCTCTGGTCGGAAAGTTTCATAAGCTCTTTGAAACTTTTACCATTGCGTCCAATGATCCAATCATTTAGCCCAAAAACGGTGTCACACTCATTTTGGATATTCCACATGAGCGTCTGCCTGACCCTTTCTTTGTGAATTCCGTTATGGGTAAACTGGGCCTTGGATATTTCACCTTGCATGATTTTCTTTTTTCCTTCCCTGAAAATCATAAAACCCTCGGCAATCATCACTTCGCCAATATCCTTAAGAGTAGTCTCAATTTGATCCTGGATATAATCCCTGGTGGGAAAATAATCACTGTCCTTTAATCCCTCCTTGGACTTGAGCATAACCTTTTTGACAAAAAGAGCGGTCACCTCACGCCATAGTGCCTTATCAGTAAGATATTTCGCAAATACTGCACCAATAAAGTCAGTCAATTCGCTGCTATTTTTGTCATTCAACAGCTGGATTTTTTTTTCGCTTATATAATGGAGCAAGAGCAAAGTGGTAAACCGGCTGGCAAACTCGACGCGACTGATACGAATTTCCCGTTCACTTTTATCAAAAGATCTGATCACTCGAGTAAAAAACTCGGCCAAAAAATCAATATTGTAAAAATTATTATAGGCGTTCTCCTTCACCATGTCGGCATATTTAAAGGCCCGCTCCTGGGCCTCCCAGGAAGTTGCGTTCTCCACATCTATAATGCATTTGGAAATGGCATTTTGGACTTTTGAAATTTGAAAACTTTCAACTTGGGCGTTTTTATTAATCATTTTAATCAAAGTGTTGGGTACCGGCATAGCTTCTATCCTTCAGGTTTAATGGGTAGATTAAAAATTATCTTATCTAGTTTCAAAAAACAATTTATATCTAACATTATATTACATTTTTTAAAAAGGTTTTGACGGTAAGTTTGACGGCCAGATATGATTCCAGAGAAGTAGTTGTGACTACATTTATTAACTAACGTCAAGGATGATCCTATGTTTAAAATTTTATCCCTCTCTTTGCTTGCATTATTTGCCGTCAACGTTCTAGGCCGGGTTGAAGTAACCCAACAAGGCGACCTTGTTAACTATGAATTTTCTGACCTCTCCATCAGCACGGAAAATCTGGTTATTGAAGGATCAGATTTTATTCGCACGAAACTCGTAGGCGCTGATGATTACGAAGCGGTTTTATTTGAACTGGGCATGCCTGAAATACCAGTTATTCGATTTTATGCGCCTCAAGGCGAAGTTGAAGTGCTTTTTGGTAACGAAAAAAATTTTGGTCAATCCAAAAGACTGGCCATGGATCTTGTGCCAAACCTCGAATCGCTTGAAAAAATTCCTGGCAGCCAAAGAAGACTGGTTATCAACAAATCTTTTCAAAAAACCAACGCCTTTTATCCCAGCAAACAATTTGAAATTAGCGATGCTGGTACTATCGGCGGTGAAAAAGAACAATTGATCACCGTCTATCCGCTAACCTTTAATCCTGCTTCTAAAACCATCAGACTGATTAAGAATTTTCAAGTAGTGATTAAAACGTCCACGGAAGTGAGTAAAAGCTCAGAAGGTCAAGAAACTTTTGCTTTCGTTATCGGCTCACAATTTAAAAATAGCCCCGCCATTTTAAAATATGAAAATTTTAAAAAACAACAGGGATTTAACGTGGTCAGAATCAATGTGGAAGGATCGATAAATACTCCTGAAGCAATTCGTTCACAACTCCAGGAGCTGCTTAAATCTACCAATTTGAAATATGCGCTCATTTTTGGGGACGCCGAACATGTTCCTGCCAAGAGATCCTCTATCATTTCTGGGGTGACTGATCATTTTTACGCTGCTATCGACACCAATAATTATAGCACTGACATCAATGGACCAGATATCGGTGTGGGACGGGTCACTATCAAAAACGAAACTGAATTACTGGCAGTAGTTGATAAATTTATCAAATACCAAGGTCAAAATTATAGAACTGAAGGATGGTTGGAAAACGCATCCTTTCTGGCCACCAATGATCGCTACACTGTTGCAGAAGGTTCCCACAATTTTGCAATTGATACCTATACTGCCCCCAATGGCTACCACGGTGTTTTTCCAAACGCCAATCAACCTGGTGGAGATAAGCTATACGCCATTACCTACAAAGTCAGAAACGAACAGGTCGTCAGTGCCATCCAGGCCGGCAGATCCATCATCAACTACTCTGGTCACGGCGCCACCACTTTTTGGGATGCTCCTCGATTTACCCAGGCCAATATTCGATCCATGAATCATGCAGATGCACTTCCCTTTGTTGTCTCTAACGCCTGCATAACTGGACAATTTACCGTTAATGAATCCTTTGCCGAAACCTGGATCAAACACCCCAATGGAGCAATCATGTTTTGGGGATCCATGGACAGCACCTACTGGGATGAAGATGACTTCCTTGAAAGAGATATGTTCAAAGGCATTTTTGAGTTAAACAAAGAAACTTTTTCAGACATCACTCATTACGCCTTGAGAGAGCTATGGAGAAGATACAACGGACTAAACCGGGCCTCTTATTACTGGGAAACCTATTTAACTTTTGGTGACCCTTCTATAAAACTTAGAACCAACCGTATTTAATTACGCTCGTTAATCAGCGTTTCTTCCCATCTAACTTTTGATGGTAAGAAACGCTGTCATTTACCAAACCTAATTACCCAGGCCCTTTACTAACATTATATTACATTCCTCATAAACCTTTTGACTGAAGGTTTTCAGCGTCGTTATGATTTTCTCGTATTTCTAATTCAAGACTTATACGCAAGGAAGAAGATATGAAACATTTTATGACCCTGATGCTTTTTTTCTCCTTTTCATTTAACGTTTTTACTGCCGTGACCATTACCAAACAAGCCGACACCACCTCTTATGAATTTACGGGGATTACTTTGGAAACCCAGAAGGTTTTGGTGGAAGGAAAATCCTTTATCAAGGCCAGTTTAAAAGGAGTGAATGAATTTGCGGCCATTAAATTTGAACTTGGCATGCCAGAAATTCCGGTGGTTCGATTATATGTCCCCGCAGGCGAAGTTGACGTTCAAATGGCAGACACCAAAGATTTGAGCGACCCGGTAAAACTCTCAGGTGATCTAATTCCCAACCTGGAATCCTTGGAAAAAATTCCAGGTAGCAAGCGCAAGCTTTTTATTAATAAAGCATTTCAAAAATCCAACAACTTTTATCCTGATAAAAGCTACGAAGTGACAGATGCCGGCACCCTGGCTGGCAAGGCCACTTTACTGGTCACGGTCTACCCACTGTCTTGGAATCCAGTTTTAAAAAGTTATCAGTTGATTGATCATTTCCGAATAAACGTCAAAGCTGACCCCAACCAAAAAATGATAGGATCGGCTGCTGAAACCTTTGTCTTTATCATTGGGGGACAATTTAAAAACAGTCCCTCCATCCTGCAATATGAAAATTTCAAAAAACAATTGGGCTATAACGTTGTAAGAATCATTGTCGAAGGAAATATCAATTCTCCGGAAACCATCCGTGCCAAATTACAGGAATTATATCGCTCTTTAAACGTAAAATATGCTTTGATTTTTGGTGATGCCGAACATGTACCCGCCAAGAGATCAGCCAATATATTAGGGGTCACCGATCATTACTATCGGGCTATTGACAATGATGACTACGCCTCTGACGTCAACGGGCCAGATATTGGAGTTGGCCGAGTGACCATTAAAAACGAACAGGAACTGGCCCAGGTGGTAGAGAAATTTATCAAATATCAAACTGCCAATTTTAGTGATGAATCCTGGCTGGAGGGAGTTTCGTTTATTGCCACCGATGATCGTTATGAGGTTGCCGAGGGTTCACACAACCATGCTATTAGTTCTTATATGGCACCCCGGGGTTACCGAGGCGTTTTCCCTTCTGCTTATCAGCTTGGTGGAGATAAACTCTATGCCATCACTTATCGGGCCAGTGACGAACAGGTGGTGAAAACCATGAGGCTAGGACGCACGATCATCAATTATTCTGGACATGGAGGGGCCCGTCTGTGGGCAGGCCCTACGGTTACCCAGGAAGATGTACAGTCGCTCAATCATCCAAACGCCCTCCCTTTTGTAATCTCTAATGCTTGTATCACCGGTCAATTTACCGTTGATGAATCATTTGGCGAAACCTGGATCAAACATCCAAGTGGTGCCATCATGTTCTGGGGATCAATGGACAGCACTTACTGGGATGAGGATGATTTCCTCGAAAAAGATATGTATAAGGGTATTTATGAATTAAACAATGCTGAATTTTCTGAAATCACCCAATACGCCCTCAGGGAACTTTGGCGAAGATATGGTGGTGAGAATAGATCCACATATTATTGGGAAACCTATGTCACCTTTGGTGACCCGTCCATTAAACTGCGTACCCGACCAACCAAAAACCTGATTATAAACGGCCCATCCGCCATCCCGCAAGGAGTGCCCAGTGTAGAATTCAAATTAACCTACGACGATGGCACCATTGCGCCAAACGCCAACCTATCCCTTATGCAAGGTAATGAGTTAAAGGCCACAGCGAGAACCGACGCTGAGGGAATTGCCCAATTAGACATTCCCTTTGATTTAGTGCAGGGAAACTACAAGCTGCAAATTTATGGTATCAACACCAAAATTATTGAGAAAAATTTTTCGATTATTCTTAATGACCAGCCATTCATTGTTTTAAGCGACATTGTCATTAGTGGCCAGGATGACTTAAAGGTGCATCCTTTCGCACAACTGGCCCTTAATTTTAAGGCCAAAAATATTGCTAACATCAAAACCAAAGGGGCCCAGGTTTCCATTGAAAAAATTGAAGGAGCGGCCAGTATCATAGAAGAAAAAATGATCGCCATTCCTGCTTTGGAACCAAACACCTCCTATCATTATCAAGAAAGCGGACTAAAAATCAGGATAGACGATGCTGCCGATCAAGAACGCATAACGGCCCATCTCAAATGGATCACCTTGGAAGGACAAGAAGGTACCGGCAAAGTAACCTTGCTGGTCAATCGGGGGATGGTCTCTATCACGACGATTGACTACGGCGATCAACAAAATCCTGATTACGGTGGCATTTCGCCTGGGGCCTCCGGTGATCTTTATGTGACCATCAAAAACTCCGGCAATGCCAACATGGAAAATATCAATCTCTATCCTGAGATTGATACATGTGTAGAATCTGTTAATGGCGCCGTTTTTATGGACCAGCTGGCCCCTGGAGACACCTTTCGTTCACCAACCCCCCTTTCGGTCACCTTAAAAAGCCGTTGCCAAGCTAACCAGATGGCAAAATTCAAACTTATTGGCAGTTACGGATCTTGCACCCAAATTGATCTAACCGGACAAGCCTCCTTTCAAATTGGTAAATTCGGTATGTTTGCGTGGGAGCAAAATCTCTCAATAAATATTCCAGATCAATCCTCCATAACCTACACTTTTAACATTAATGGCGATATTTCCATCATAAAAGATCTGAGTGTCCAGGTTAAAATCACTCACTCTTACGTTGGTGATCTATCCCTTTATTTGATCCATCCTGATGGCACCAGGATAAAACTTAGAGAGGAAGTCGGCAGCACTGAAGATAATATAAATGACGTTTATGGCATGGATGGGATCGTTACGCCTGATCTTGACAAGCTTAAACATAAGCCTTCCCAAGGCATATGGAAATTAATTGTTATCGATGATACCCATGGTGATGCTGGCACGCTGACTTATCTTAAAATCAAAATAAAAGGTTTGATGGATTAAACTTTTCTCTTTTAGGGATTGAAAGAATTGAGGCCGGGAAATTTTCCGGCCTTTATTTTATTTATTACTGAACAATTTAAATTTGGTAAAATGCTCTTCATCCAGCCCATATTCGCCCAAGGTATAATTATTATGGCCGTGATAATCGCTGCCACCGGTCGCCAACAAGTTATAAAATTTTGCCAATTCAAAATAATGTCTGACATTCTTGTTGGTATGCTTGGGGTGCCAGACTTCCAGACCTTGTAATCCATCCTCCACAAACTGCTTCATTAAAGAGTCTAAATCCTCACACCCAGGATGGGCCCACACACAGATGCCACCGGCCTTTTTTATCAGGGCAAAGGCATCATGGGGAGTGATTTTAAATTTCGGCTCATAAAATGGACTTTGATCTCCCAAATATGTTCTAAAAGCATCTTGAATGGAACCCACTTGTCCGTTATCATATAAAACCTTGGCAATATGCATTCTGCCGATTACCCCCAGTCCCGCACATTTTTGAATTTGCTCAAAGGTAATTTGAATACCCGCCTGAATTAATTTATTCACAATTTTAAGTCCCCGTGCTTGTCTAACTTCCTTGCACCTATTTAAAACCTCTAAAAGCATTTTATTCTTATAATCCACATAATAACCTAAGATATGAACATCATGCCCTTCAATCTCGGTGGATAATTCTATGCCCGGAATAACTTCGATCCGGTGATCTGAAAAACCGATGGCCGGTGAGATACCCGCCACCGTATCATGATCCGTAATCGCAATACTTTTCAATTTTCGTTTGATTGCCAAATCAACAATTTCATCCGGCGAATAGATTCCATCAGAGCAATTCGTATGGGTATGAAGATCACAAACAATGCGCATAAAATAATCCCTAAAAATACTACCTCTTTAAAATACCAGTAAATGTGGTTAAACAACACTTAAATTTTTAAAGAAATTCCAAAGCAAGGGGATAACTTCAATGGCAATTAAAATAATAATAACAATTTCAAGCAATTGATTTTTGCGACTATGGATTTCGCTTTGAAAAAGAGTTGAGATATCTAAAAGATTTCTGAGTTTTTGGTCAACGCTGGTTTGCCAGTCATTAAGCCTGAGCCTTTCATTGGATGCCCTATATATTTTGGCATAATAGGCATCCCCGATAAGCTTTAGAGAGTTTTCCACTTTTTCAATAACTTCACTGATCTCAATATAGAGTTTAGAGGCCTTTTCAAACATCTGGGAATATTTATTTTTCCAAGCAAACCCGCTGGTTTTTTTAATAGAACGATAAAGGGCATTCAATTCTTTATCCAGCAGATCATCATAATAGCGCAGTTCCAATAACTGACACACTGAAAATTCGATGACATCACAAATATCCTTGGCGTCGTCCTTGCTTAAAATAAAAGAGCTGTTCCAATCAAGTAAAACCGCATCGTCATTAGTATAGCGAAAAGTATATTTTTTAATGGGAGCAATCATTTGATCATTCACTTTGTTGGAACTTTCCAGCAGCACCAATTCATACAGTTCATTGCTACTTAGGAGCTGATCAATATCGGTAATAGGCAATTTGTCCGCATCATGCACGAAGATGAGATAATCCTCATATTCACTCCACACCTTCTTTTCCCGGATGGCACTGGCCAGCCTGGTATAGACATCCTCCATTTTAATCCGGGCCAGTTCGTGAATGGAGGCATCTTTTTCTAAAAAGTGAGCAAGCTCCTTAAGCAGATTCAAATCCATCTCTTTGGCAATATTTACTTTGATAATGATGGAAAGCGCCCCAAAATTCCAAATCTTTCCGGTGATGGTGACTAAATATTCCGCCCCTTGAATTTCCCGCAACTGTTGCCCTAAGAAGATAACCAGCGGCTCTTCTTCAATAACCAAGGCACGGGAGATCTTTCCCAGATTAAAATCCTTTTGAGCCGCCTGGGTATTTAAAATGGAGTCAGCCTCATGCAGATTGACTTCCCCGCCAATATCAAAAAATCTATAACAATTAATATAACCGGAAAATTTCATCATATATTTTTATTTTTCGTACTTCGACTGGAATTTTTTTACAATCCCACCTCTGCGCAAAAACTCCCTATAAACATTTGGATGTTCTTTTAAAACTTTATCCAAGTAAGTGATATGGTGATCTATTGCTTCTTGATACAAATCCTCATCAACATTATACCGGTGCTTGAAATGCAAATGAACATATTTATGAAAACCACCCAGGGTCTTATTCAATCTATTTTCAGCCTCTTTTTTAAAGGAAATGGTTTTTTGAAAAAGATCCCGTTCTCCATCAAAACCCGGCACCTTCCCTTCATCAAACTCTTTCACTAAAAATAAAAGTTTTTCCAAATAATTACGATCAGACATCTGGCCGATTAAATCCGCTGCGCCTAAAATTTTCCCCAAATCCTCGATCTCTTTATAAGGAAATTTAATCCTGGTCAAATCAATACTCACACCAGTACATCTGATCATGGAAGCGACTTTTTCAAAATCCAGATCGCTATACCCCTTGGTCTGCAGATACTTTTCCACAAAATCAACACTGAGTTCCACGTGATTAAGGGTGAACTTCGCCCCCGTGCCCGTTTTATCAGTTTCTGGCAAAATATAGCCTGTATCATGGAAAAGCGTCGCCAGTACCCCTAAAAAAACATCCCCTGACTGGTATTTTTTTCCGGCCAAAGAAGCACCATGCACAATACGTACAAATGCCAAAGTCGCATCCAACGTATGGAAGATATCATGATAGTCAGTCGAACAGGACTGATATCCGGGATATTCACCTTGAAAAATTTTCTTGAATTCCGCTATCAGATTTTTCACCTTGATCAAATCAATTTCCTTGGAAATTAATTTGATGGTTTCCATAATCGCATTGCTGATTGAATCGACATCATAATTGGGGACCAAGGCAGCCAGATTAATTTTTTTCATAATTTTTTTTCCAATTTAATAAAATTCTCGTTCTATATAATCCAGATCATTTTTTTCGGTGCTGATATTATTATCTATAACGGTACGTCTACTGCTGGTGTTAAAATAGACCGTCATTTTTCCTTTTAAAAAATCACCACCAATCACTATTTTTTTAAAAAACCAATATGAGGAAGCATTATCCACTTTCACGGCCTCACCAATTCCAATCAATTTGGATTGGTCATAGCCGGTATAAAATTCTCCGACATCCCCCACCCTGATATCATCAAAATACCCTCGATCTATCCGAAGTGTTCTTCCGGTGGGTGAGGCTTCCATGATGGTAAAGGTCCGGGGCGTGATCTTCAAATTAGAAACCTCACTGGATTGAACATGTTGAACCGGCCATAAAATCACCCCTAAAAACCAAAATAAGATAAGCAAGATGTTCGCTCTAAGTTGCATGCTCTTATTTTAGCTTCGTATCCCATTCCCACAAACAAGGAAAAGAAATCCCCCTCTTTCATTATCTGATCAAGGCAATGTACTATTAAAATATGTTACATATTATATTGTTATTTTTTCTTTCCACTCCGGTCTTTTCCAGCGTGGACACCCTGGGCTTCATTGTAAGAGACCAGGCTGAATTATTTAGTGATCACCAGTTAACGGAGGTGGTCCAACTTGCTAAAATTAACCAAGAGGCCATCATCGTAAATAGCGTGCATAATAACCATCGTGCACAAAAAATCAATTTAGACGGGTTTAATTACTGGATAGCCTTGAAAGATATCGTCATTGTCGACTATCCCAAATACGAAGTAAACAACTCCATTGATCCCGATAGATTAGGGATAATTAAAAATTATCTGTTCCGACTTTACGCTAACTAATACCAGTTATTGTTTCTTTCTGGCCTGCATCCATAAATACGCACTCACCAGTATTAAAAGCCCCACCGACACCAAATCTTTCGCCCCATAGTTGGAAAAGCTACCGGATATATCGATATTCATATAAATAATAAAGGCCAAAACAACACCCATAATGGCCTCACCAGCAATCAAACCGGAGCTGAGTAATACCCCATTGCCTGCTTCATTGTGAGATTTATTTTTCCGATCCACAAAATATCTGATAAGCCCTCCCATCAGCATGGGCACGGCCAGGGTAATAGGCAAATAGATCCCCACCGCCATCGGCATTAAATGAAGTCTGAATTTCCCAATTTTTTTAAGTATCACTTGATCAAATATAATAATTAAAACCCCACTGGCGGCACCGATAATAACCATCCTATAGGGAAGATTGCCGTCACCAAACAGTGCATTGGTAATGCTGGCAAACAAGGTGGCCTGAGGGGCCTTTAACCCGGTTCCAATTCCGTAAGCGGAATGAAGAACTGATAAAACCGGGGCAATCACAAATGCAGGTATCACCACCCCAATCATCTCAGCGATCTGTTGATATTTGGGAGTGGCCCCGACTAAATATCCAGTTTTTAAATCTTGTGAGCAATCACCGGCGGTACAAGCTGCACAACAAACAATAGCAGCCACCCCAAGGGTTGCCAATATGGCCGAGTTTCCTGTAAAGCCTAAAACTAAAAACAAGGAAGCAGTAACCAACAGGGCCGAAATCGTCATGCCTGAAACTGGATTATTGGAACTGCCCACCAATCCCACAATATAACTGGAAACGGCCACAAACAAAAAAGCCAGGATGGTCATCACCACACTGGTGAAAATAGTTAAACCAATATGGTGAATCATGGACTGGTAAACCAAAAGCATAATCACAAAACTGATAATAAACATAACCAGGATGGCGAGTAAATTCATATCCTGTTCCGTTCTTTTAACGGTCTGATTTTTGCCTCTGGAATAAGTATTTTTAAGTTCGCCAACCCCTTTAACAATACCTTTTCTAACTGAGATAATCGACCACACTCCGCCCGTTAACATGGCACCCACGCCCAGATAGCGAATCTGTTTTGACCACAATTCCCAGGCAACCTCCAAAGCATCTTTGGAAGCCAGATCACCACTAAGACCCAAAATAGGCATCGTAATAAACCAACCCAGCGACCCACCAATAAAAACCAGCAAGGCTACTTCCAAATTAACAATGTATCCCACCGCCAGCAGTGCCGGAGAAATATCACTGCCAAAAAACCACACCCGGTCTCCTCCGATAAATGCTTTTTCCACACTGCCTTGAACCACTTTAAAACCAGAAGTTAATAATTTAAAAATTCCACCAATCCCAAGACCGAATAAAATGGTGATAAAACCTTTCTTCCCTTCACTGGAACCTGCCTCCAAAACCGTGGCACAGGCCACCCCTTCAGGATAGGTCAGGTCTTTATCTTCCACAATCAGTGCTCTCCTTAGAGGAATCATAAAAACGACCCCCAACAATCCTCCAGCGATAGCTATCAAAGTCGTCGGCCAAAATTCAAAATTTTGCCAGGCCCCTACCAATACCAGTGCGGGAAGTGTAAAAATAATACCTGCCGCTAACGATTCCCCTGCAGAGGCAATCGTTTGCACCATATTACTTTCCAAAATACTATTTTTTTTAAGCAGCCCCTTATAGATCCCCATTGCAATAACCGCCGCCGGGATAGAAGCTGATACCGTCATACCGGCATAAAGCCCCAGATAAACATTGGCTGCCGTCATGACCACGCCAATCACTACGCCAATCACCACGGCTGAGATGGTGAATTCCAAAACCTTATTCCCTTGATTGTTCATATGCACTCCAGATTATGTATTTGATTTGATATTTTCTTTTAAAAACAATTTATAAATATAAACATTATAGGCGATTACTACCGGCATGCCAATCATCGCAATGATCAGCATGGAGATTAAAGTGTAAAACGACGAAGAAGAATTAAAAACCGTAAGGCCAATTCCTCCCTCGTAAAGAGGTGGTACCCAATAAGGATAAATGCCAATGCCCACCGTCAACATGATACCCATAATAACAGCTCCCGAACAAAGCAAGGCCCGGCCGAATTGACTATAATTAATAAAAACTCTAAGCAAAATCATGCCCAGCAAGGCCGTGATATTGATCCAAGGGGAAAGCACAAACGGACCGCGATGATGAGAAATAAAACTCCACAGGGATATGCCAATAAACAAACCAAGATATGGCCAATAACTGATTTGCGCCCAGGCTTTGGCCTTCCTGGCAAGTTCTCCCTCCGTACGCATGGCCACAAAAACTGCTCCATGGGTGATGAACATAAAAAGACCAGTGAGTCCAACTCCCAGGGCATAAGGATTGAGGAGATCAAAAAATGTTCCGGTATAATTGTAATCGGCATCCAGGGGAAGTCCTCTGACAACATTTCCCACCGCCACACCATAAAGAAGTGCCGGCAAAAAACTGCCAATGACAAACCCATAGTCAAAGAGCTTTTTCCAAAATTTAGAATCGCTTTGGTTTCTAAATTCAATACTGACCGCTCGAAAAATAAGTCCGAATAACACCAGCATCATGGCCAGATAAAAACCGCTAAAGGTGGCCGCATAAACTGCGGGATAGGCCGCAAACAAAGCACCTCCCCCGGTTAAAAGCCAGACTTCATTACCATCCCAAAAGGGACCAATACTTCGTAAAATAGCCTTTTTCTCCTCTTCTTTTTTAACCAATAAATAAAGCACCCCTGCGCCCAGATCAAATCCATCCAAGACGGCATATCCCATAAAAAGCAGGCCAATTAGTAAGAGCCAGATTATTTGTAAAGTTTCCAACGCCAACTCCTTAACAATTCAACTTAATATTTTAAAATATTTCCGGGCCTTTTAATATTTTTTTTCTAAGCACCACCACCCAGATAATAAATAACAAGGCATAAATGAAACCAAACATCACCAGGGTCATGAGAATCTGAATGGGTGGGACATTTAGAGAGATCGCTTCCTTAGTTTTTAAAAGCCCCCACACAATCCAAGGCTGCCTTCCCACTTCGGCAGCTATCCACCCCAGTTCGTTAGCAATGAAAGGGATCGGCAGGGAGTACATCGCAAGTCTTAGAAAAAAGGTATTTTCAAACAGCCGGTTCTTACCGAGCAAAATCAGTCCTCCCACGGTAAAACACAAAAAGTAAAGTCCGCACAAGACCATTAGATGGAAACTGGTAAACGTTATAAAAAGAGGAGGTCTTTCCTCCCTGGGAAAATCCTTTAGCCCGACCACCTTATGATGGGGAGTTCCTCCAATTAAAATACTCAACAGACTGGGAATTTCCAACCGGTATTTGGTTAACTCGGCTTTCTCATCGGGAATCCCAAACACCAGCATCGGAGCATGGGTGCCACTTTCCCAAATCCCCTCAAAGGCAGCCATTTTCGCCGCCTGGGTTCTGGCCACTTGCACTCCATGAAAATGTCCGATGGGCAGCAACGTAAACACCGAAAAAAAACCAAAGATCAAGGCCACTTTAAAAGAAGTCTTGGCAAATTCCACATGCATTTTTTTAAGTAGATAATAGGCAGAAATCCCCATGATAAAAAAAGCTCCGGTAATCAATGCTCCGCTTATGGTATGAAAATATCTGGGAATCGTGGATGGGTTAAAAACTGCTAATAAAAAATTGGTCAACACCGGCTTGCCTTCAATCATTTCAAAACCGGCCGGGGTTTGTTGCCAGGAATTGGCCACAATAATCCAAAAAGCTGAAAGCGTTGATCCAATCGCCACCATTAAAGTGGAAAACCAATACATTCTGGATGACACTCTTTTTTCTCCATAAATCAGAATGGAAATAAAACAAGACTCCAGAAAAAAAGCAAATATTCCCTCTGCGGCCAGCGGGGCTCCGAAAATATCACCCACAAACTTGGAATACTGTGCCCAGTTGGTACCAAATTGAAATTCCATGGTTATGCCAGTGGCCACTCCCACGGCAAACGAAACAATAAAAAGCTTAAGCCAAAATCTGGAAATTGACCGGTAGAGTGTGGAAGCATCTTTCAAATGCAATGACTCAAAAATAAAAATAAGCCACGCCATACCGATGGTCAGGGGTGGAAAGATATAATGAAAGCCGATGGTAAAAGCAAATTGCAATCTGGCAAGCAGTACCTGATCCATAACTTAAACCGCAGTCATGGTAGCATCAATAAACACCCTGCTGGCCAATTCCTTGTCAAGCATATAGAGACCTTCCGAGGAATTTTGAACCCTTTTTATATTTTCCACGATATTGACCACATTCGCCTCTTCCTCCACCTGTTCATTTACATACCACTGTAAAAATTGATAGGTGGCAAAGTCTTTTTCCTTCATGGCAAGCTCTACCAGATTATTGATCATCTCGGTTACTTTCATCTCATGCACAAGGGTTTCCTCAAAGACGTTAAGCGGTCCACTCCATTGAGCTTTGGGTGCGTTAAGGCTTTTAAAATTGATAAAACCTCCTCGCTCATTGATATAACGAAAAATTTTCATTTTATGGGTCTGCTCCTCTTGAAACTGGACATACATCCAATGAGCCATCCCCTTTAAATTGATACTTTCAAAATAAGCGCTCATGGAAAGATATAAATACTCGGACTCCGATTCGGCGTTTAATTGATTGTTTAAGGCCTGTTCCATTATTTTTTTGATTGCCATATACACCTCACTATTTTGAAAAAATATTATCAAAATAAGTTAACTTATAAATGAAGAAATTACTAGAAACTTAAAAGGTTTAGTTAAGATAGCAGTGATTTGTATAACTTAATCATATTGGTAGAAGTTAATTCCAGATGAAATCTCTTAACCCATTTATGGCCTTTTTCACTCATTTCCTCGCGAAGTTTATCATTTTCCACCAATCTGGTCATGGCCTTTCCGAGCTTGTCACTGTCATGAGGATCGACATATTCCACCGCATCCCCTCCGGTTTCACCAAAACATGAGCCAGTGGATGTGATGACCGGGACACCACTAAACAGTGATTCAATAATGGGTATGCCAAATCCTTCAAACAAAGAAGGGAAAACAAACACGGTGGCCTGCTGATAAAGTGCTGGTAGATCCCGGCTGGGTACATCCTCCAGAAAAATAACATGATTTTCCAGGTTGAGTTTGCAGGCATGCTGCACGAGGTGGTGACGATATTTAGCTCCCTGTCCCACCAACACCAGTGGCAAATCATGATACTGGGAAACGTATTTATAGCTGGTGATCAGATGCTCAAGATTTTTTAATTTGGAAAAGGCCCCCACATACAAAATATAGTGATGAGGTAAAAAATACTTTTTACGAACTTCATCCTGTTTTGCCTTATCCTCCAAATGGTAAAACATCGGGTCACAACTTTGATAAACCACATCCACTTTATTAGCATCCACTTTCAGGTATTGGTCCAGGTCATTTTTGGTTTGTTCACAAATAGCCACCACCCGATCGGCTACCTTGCAGCTATAGGTATATTTTTTTTTGTAAATTCTTCGATCCACGGAACTGAACATACCCGGATATCTCATAAATAATAAATCGTGGATGGTCACCACAGTCTTGATCCCCAGTTGGTCAATTTTAGGAGGTAATTCATGGGAAAGCCCGTGGAAGATATCCGGTTTGTCCTTTTTCAAAACATTAGTTAAAAAAAGACTGCGCCAGGAGGAAGAAAAAGTTTGAGTTAAAAAACTACTGGGCACCACCAGTTTTAAATTGCCTTTATTTTTCAAATCCTCATACCATTTTCGTGCCCTTTCATCCTTAAACGGCGGCGTATAAAGCACATATTCATTTTCTGGAAAATTTAAAACCAGCCCTTCAATCAGCGTTCTGGAGTAATTACCAAGACCTCGAAAATTATGAAACGCCCTTTTAGCATCGAATGCAATTTTCATGTGCTTAAAATTCCTTCCCTGTGCTTACAATAAGACCGGTATCACCAATCTTTGTCTAGGATAAATTTTTTCTGAATCAAGGGAATTGTAGCTTAGAATTTTTCCAACTGACAATCCAAATTTTTGCGCAACCAAAGTAAGATTGTCGCCTTCTCGAACAGTGTAGTAAGAAACTTTTACCGGTATTTTTATTTTCTGATTTTTTAACAGCCGGTTAGAACGCAATGAATTAGATTGTTTTATCTTGGCCAGGGACACTGCATATCTCTGGGAGAGGCCAAGCAAGGTATCACCCTTTCTAACCTTATGGGTCAAGTGCTTTTTGTAAACCACCTTTGGCCTGGGAGTGGTTTGAGATTTTGCTACTTGAACAGAAACCTCCTGGGTCGCCAAAGTCCGACTCTGTCCACTGAAACCATATTGATCCATCTGATTAAAAATGTCCCTGGCTGCTACGATCTTGGGAATATAATAAATCGTTTCCCTGGGTAATAATTTTTGGGCCACCAGCACCTTATAATCCCGGCTATTTCCTCTTCTAATGGCCCGGATCACCCCGTACTCCCCCTTATTATATGCCAGCAGGGCAAATTCCCAGCTGCCGAAAATATTATATAAATCCTTGAAGTATCTGCATGCGGCATGAGTGGATTTAATGAGATCATTTCTTTCATCAACCCCTCTTTTAATCTTCAACCCGTAGTGTATGGCCGTTGATTTCATAAACTGCCAGGGACCGGCTGCCCCGGCCCTGCTTTTTATCCGCAGATTGTAACCACTTTCAATCAACCCCACATAAAAAAGCTCTTTTGGCAGATTATATCGCGCCAAAATTTGCATGACCGTGTCCTTATACTTTAAAGCGTTACCCAGATGATTTTGAAAAGTGTCCCTGAATCTACTGGTTAAATAATTGATCCAAAAATCATATAATTTTTTAGAGTAACGCAGATTCATCGAATGCATATTAAGCGAAGTGTTTTCAATTTTTTTGACTGCCGCACTCTGCTTTTTTACTTTTTGTAAAATCACCACATCTTTTTTTTCTACGATACTCAGATTTTCTTTTACAAACTCCTCACTCATCATGGCATCGTCGGTAAGCTCCTCCATGGTCAGTTGAGGCAACTCCGGTTTGGGACGTTGTGAGGCCGGTTGACTCGCACAACCGATTACCAAGCTAATCAAAATAATTAAATAACAACACTTCAATGAGATCCCCTTCATCATCACCATCATAATAATGCGACTATCCCACTATTTTAAACGAAATGAGTCAAAAGCTTAAGGAGGAAAGATCTACCTCCCAAAACATCTCTTGGACACCGGCCTATTGCAGGTGATTGCGAAACAGTCTGCCATTTTCCTCTGTCAGTAAATTGAAGGGTTCATTTTTTAAAAAAAGGTGACTGTCCAAATCTATATAATCAACCTTGTAAGCCAGATTAAACGCCGATGAAATTCCCAGGGAAGTTTCCAGCATACAACCAAGCATGGTTTTGAGTCCCAACTCCCTGGCCTTTCTTAGCTGGGAGATCGCCTTCAGATACCCGCCCGATTTCATCAGCTTTATATTAATTCCATGAAACCTTCTCACATAATATTCCGTAACATTTTGAGTGGTGATTGACTCGTCGGCAATCAAATACACCGGCGAATTCTCTTTCAAATAAAGATAGGCATCATGTTGATCAGCATGCATGGGTTGTTCTAAAAAAACAATTTTCTCCAGATCCTGTCTTTCCAAAAATTGCAAAACCTCGTCGGGGTTGTTAAAGCTCTCGTTGGCATCAATACATATCTTGCCAAAAAAATGCTTGAGTACTTCCTGGATAAAATCTGGATCTGAATCCCTGCCCACCTTGACTTTCATGGTTTTAAAACGGGTCAGGTCATAATCATCAATAAATTTTTTGATATCACCTACCGGCATGATGGGAAGCGAGATAGAGGTCTCCAAAACATTGACACTTTTTTGGCCTAGCAACTCCTCCACCGGTTTTTCCGAGAGCTGGGAAAGATAGGAAACAAAGGCGGATTCAATTCCAAACCGCAGCGAACCGGGTAACTCAAGATCGTTTAAAAATTCAATCAGTTCCTCCACACTTCTCACCGGGCCGGGCAAGGAACTTATAAATTTATTAAACCCCTCATGAATTTGTTCCGGGGTCTCACCAAAACGGGAACAGATCGAAACCTCTCCCGCTGCGCTCATATCACCACCGAAAACTTCCACAATATAATTAGTTTTGCTGGTAACGCTGCCACGGGCGATTTTCCAAACAAATTTAAGCGGCAATTCTATTTCTCTCATACTCCAAGTTAGCATTACAACCTCAAAAATCTAAAGACTGGACATTGGTATCCAAGTAATTATACTCTAAATAGGACTAAGTTAACAAACTGAAATATGACATATATTATATGATAACCCCCACTCAAAAACTTACCAATTTACTTATTCGAATCATCAGTGAAACCAACGGACTTACCCTGGGGAACACCATTGAACTGCTTTTAAAATCCAACTATCTGGAACATGATAATGAGTCCAAAAAGGAGATTGAATCCTTTGTTAACCTCCTTTATCAAAATAGATCAAAAAAAATCCCCATCAAGGAATTGTTGTCCCATCCTTTTTCCCACGCCCTTTTTCAATTTTTTAAATCGTTTCCTTTGAAATATCACGAAGAGCATATCCATCTGACCGGCTCGCTTACCCCCGAATTTATCTATCCTCACTTGATGCACATTCTAAACGGGCCCAAAAAAGATAAAATCGAAAAACTGTTAAAAAATGTTTACGAATTTTCCTATCGGGGTATCCAATCCCCCGACGATATAAGGAAATTGATCTGTTTAAAGGATCATCAGCATTTTGATGAATACTTAAAAATTCTGTTCCTTCCCAAACTCATCTTGAGAGATCGTCAAATCCACCAGGACGCCGCTTATCATATGGCTTCCAACCTCTATCACAATTATAATGTGGGACGAATCCGGCTAAAATTCACCTTATCGCGCATCAACGGATTAAAAGAGGAAATTCTACCCAGCGAAAATTATCTAAGCTCTAAGGATGTGGTCCTTGGTCTTTATGACGGATTCATGCAATTTAAAAAGGAACATAATGATTTTGATTTTGTCCTAACCCCATGTTTTAGAAAAGAACTCGATTTTTATGATCAGGCCCGTTTTAAATCCAAAAAAGACCATATTGACCACCAAGTGGAAACCATTTTAAATCTACTGGATAATTTTCCGGAACTGACCCCTTATCTGAGAGAAGTGGATACCGTGGGAAACGAAAAAGAGCTTTTCCGAAAAGTCCATTTCATGGAGATGAAACATGGATTTAGAAGGCTTCAATACAAAGGGCTTAAAATCAGAAGTCATCACGGAGAGTCTTTTGAAACCCTGAGAAAAGGCGTGCAATCCGTTGACAATGCCCTCAATATCTGGAGAATTGATACCCTCGAACATGGCATAAGTCTTGGTATCAATCCCAATTTTTATTACCAGAGAATTGTTGACCGGGTGATCAAGGACAATCAACAAAAAATTCCGCTCCGGGAACACTCCCACGAATATAATGAAGTAAAAAATATGGATTGGCCGGACTATAGTGTACCCGAAAAACTTTATCAAGGCATTCCTTTATCGGATAGCGAAGTCACCAGCTTTATAAAAACCAAATTTCACACCGCTTTGGAAACCGAACATTACCAGCATGATGTTTTAAACCATATGATCAACAAAAATGTTCCCCTCATTTCCCTGCCCACCTCCAATTTAAAACTGACCGGTCGCTTTGATTACTATAAGGACCATCCCTTTTCCTGGTGGGAAAAAAAGGGACTGCGCCTGGGAATTGGCACCGATAACTACATCACCTTGAATACCAACTTCATTCAGGAGCTTTTGATCCTGCTTTATTCAGATCCCGATAATTTAAAAATCAACAAGCTTTTAAGTGTTGCCACCCGTGAAAAAAGACGGGCCTATATCAGTAACCTACTCTGGGATATGCGCAAGAAAATTGTTTAGGAAGGACCTATGCCACTGCGTCAAAACAAGTATAAAAAAACGGGACGATATGCTGAATTTTATCCTAAAAAAATCATCAATACCGTCTCTTGATGTTCGATAATAATTTAAATAATAAACAATTGAACCACCATTATTACATGGTTGCTATCGATATTCTTTAGCACAATCAGATGAAATGAAATAATTACACTGTAAAAACATTAAATTGTTTTTCATTTTATGCTTTGATATGGATGATTCACTCAACTAGAAAATTAATGAATTACTTTTACAACTTGGAGGAATAAATATGCATACCCTATTTTTAGTGACTTTGACATGCCTAATATCACTTTCAACAGCAATGGCAGATGGCCCCATAACCCTCACGGCTTTATCAGGCGAAAATATTCGTATTTGGTTTGCCACAAAACATACAACCAATGGAAATACGGCCGAAAGTATTGCCTCTGGAGTGCATGTGGTCGTTGACGGTGCGATTCCTGGAACCTCGCGTATTGTTTTGATTAATAACTGTGTTCCATCAAATGAGTGGACATCTGAACCATCACAAATTATTTACAACTGTGAATATAACAATGATGGGACTTGGGTGAATCAAAAAAATTGTAGTGTTCAGGTGCAAGGGGCCACTTACATCTCTGACGATATTGTCACTCGGTGGGCCAATCATGGAGGAGAGACAAACTGTTACCAGCAGGTTGCAGTGTCACCAACATTTGATCGTTGGCTCGTCGATCCAGTAAGTGGTCAGCATAATTTTAATTTCAGATTTCCTATTCCGCAACTGTCATACTAGGGAACAAAAATTTCTGCTGATCTCATGGGGCCCATCTGGAAGAAACTAAAAAAAACTTTACAGCGACCTTGGATATAAAATCGGAATAAGCGCAAAGCGATTAAGGATTTTGGACGGCCTATATCAGTAATTTACTCTGGGATATGCGCAAGCAAATTGTTTAAGACATCCATCACCCGATCCGGGGTGATATCCACCAGACATTTTTGATAAACCGCTTGAGAACATTTACCTCTGCCATCCTTGGTGCAGGGCCTGCATTTTAAATTAACCTCCAAAGTGATGGAATTATCTCCCGCAGGAAAGCCAAAGGCGGTCGGGCCTATAAGTGCAATCGTTGGAATACCAAGATAATCCCCCACATGCATAAGACCGGTATCCGCCGCGATTAAAACATTGGACTTGCTAACCACATAGCAGCTTTCTATCAGATTTAATTTCCCTGCCAGATTAATCACCCGGTTTCCAAATTTTTCTTCAAAGATCTGCAGGTAGGTATCCTCCGGGCCACCGAGAATGATAAAACGATAATCGGAAAGTTTCTCTACAAATGAAAGCCAATGGGAGAGTGGCCATTTTTTCATGTCCCTGGTTGCCGAAGGAGCAATTGTAAGAGTTTTCTTGTCAACTTCTTGACAGATTTTAAGATATCCATTTTTATCCCTCATTTCTCCAAAATTAAATGCGACTTTTTTTATGACCGGCCTGGATTTTATCAGTTTCAAAAGTGGTGCTTGAAAAGAAACCCGCCCTTTAAAAGGCCATGGAAAAAAATTCTTATGACAGTAAAACAAAAGAAACCTTTTGAGCCGGTCCTTGCCTCTGGTTACCACCACCGGATCAATGGATTTGGTACATATATAATGAAAAATGGAATGATAAAAAATCTTGGTAATGAACTGCGATCTTAAACTTTTATGAGCATCGTACACCAGCTCGTAATCATGCTCCCGGAGTTTTTTTATAAACGCAATCAGCCCCTCCTTTTTATCATAACCAAGCACCTGATCCACCTGCGGATGAAGTTTAACCAGCGAGACAAATTCTTTTTTGGTGGCGAAGTGAATTTCACTTATAGGGTACATCATTTTAAGTAAATCGATGGCAGACATGGATTGAATGATGTCACCAAAACTGGAAAATCTCATGATCAAAAGTTTCTTTTTTTCCATAATTTTTTATCCTTATAGGACCACAATCTTAATCAAAACTTAATAAATTTTTTTAAAAGATATAGCACAAAAGTGTTGTAAAGATAAAAAACAAACTTTATAATTTTTGTATTGTATAGTTTTTAATATTAATCATTAATCATAACTAAGGGAGTATTGATGAGAAAATTATTTGTAATTACACTTGGTATGTTGTTAGCAGTTCCTGCAATCGCAGACGTTATGCCAACAATCTACGGAAAAGTAAACCGCGAAGTCCAAATGAGGGATTTGGATTCAGAAAATGCTGCTACTAAAGATCTTAAAAACATCCGTGCAAACGATGTTGCTAACTCTGAATCAAGAATTGGCGTAAAAGGTGAATACCAATTTAATGACCATACTGCCAAGTACGTTTTAGAACTAGGTTTGAACTCAGGTACTAACACGATTGGCATCAGAGAGTCTTATGTTGATATTGGCGGTTTCTGGGGTTCCATTATTACTGGACAAACTTATGCTGCCGGTGACATGGTTGGTTTAAAGCTTGATCCTTTAAGTGGAACAAGTGCTGGATTAGAAGCTGTTGACATTCAAAAAACTCTTGTTGACTCTTATGATATTGCTAGCGACCATGCACTTGGCGCTTACGGTATTGGTTATACCTACAGAAGTCGACAGGAACTAATTGGTTATAGGACACCTAATTTTGCTGGTTTCCAGTATTACACAACCATCGACAACGATGATAGTGTAGCTCTTGCTGGCAACACAATGACTGTTTGGAGCAACCAAGCATCTTTTGAAAAAGAAATGAACGGCATGAATTTGGGCGTATATGCTGCTTACGATGTATTATCAAGCGGTGGATTAAAAGACGCTTCAGTTATGGGTTTCGGAGCAAGCTTTGGCATGATGGGCTTTGGTTTAACGGGTATGTATACTAAATCAGAAGCTATCTACACAGACGCTGACCTAGCTATGCCAAAACCACTTGAAACAACTCAGATGATGGTTACTGGTAAATACACCTTCATGGATACCAATACCGTTGCCGTTACCTACGGTAAAATGTCAAATGAAGACAAAAACGTAACTGGCAACGCTGCCAAAAACAATCAGTCACAAATTGCTGCTGCATTCATCAAAGAACTTCATAAAAATGTATCTGTAAGAGCCTCTTACGGAATCGTTGAAAAAGAACAAGAAGACACCACGCTTAACACAGATACTATTGCTAATGGTGGTGGATTTAAAGCTACTGTTGCTGCAGTTGGAACAACAATTACTTTCTAATTTGAATTTAGTTAGTTAATAAAAGAAGGGGAACCAAACGGTTCCCCTTTTTTTTTGTTAAATGACATGATATCTTTTCTCATCAAACTTTTATGAGGAAATATTATGAAATATCTTTTAATTTTATTGGTTCTGTTTTCCTTCAAATCACTGGCGGAAATAATCCACGCCAGTAGCGAAAATGACCAAAATCCCAGTAAGCAAACCAAAATTATTTTAGAAACCCTTTTTAGTGATATTGGCATCGAGAAAAAAATTCAGCCCACCGTTGAAAATAAACCGGCTCCGGCCCCCATCCCTATCCACTCTCCGATCCCCACCCCCACTCTCGTTCCCACCGAAGCTCCCAAGCAAATGTCGGCGGGTGAATTAAAAATTCAAGAACTTTTAAACAAAAACAAGGCGGCTCTCAAGAAACAAAAAGAGGATGAAAAAGATGCTGCCTTCAAGAAAAAATACTATAAGAAGGACGATAGCTTCTATGCTGAAATAAAAGCGGAAAATGAGGAAAATCTAAAAAAGCTTAAAAATGAAAACCAGGCCACGCTTAAGGAATGGAGTGATGAAATTAAAAAGACCCGCGAGCATTGGGAGGAAATGAGGAAAGAATTTTTAGGCAATGTTAAAACTTATAAGAAAAATACTTTTAACCTGGAAGATCACGAGGAAAAATTACAATCCGGATCCCATGATTTTACCATCACTCCCCTGTCTAAAAATTATGTGGAAAAATTAAGTAGTAGTGACTACCGGCTGATCAAACAGGCCATGGACATACCTATTCGCAATCAAGGAAAGCGGCCGACTTGTGCCGCCTTTTCCGGTATTCGGGCCATTGAGGTTTTATTAAAATCTAATAACATCGATAGTGATTTATCGGAACAATATTTTTACTGGTCGTCTAGGCCTTCTTGCCAGCAGGCCCCCTGCTCGAGCAAAGGATCATGGGCGGCCAAAGGGTACGATCAATCCATGCAGGCCAAAATGCCAGACATTCCCCTGGAAAAATTTTGTCCCTACAAAGAAGTCAGCATCAGCAATAACGAGACTCAGATTCCCCTGGGCCAAACTTGCCAGGAAGGGTTTGTGAAAATCAATCACTATAAGCGTCTTAACAGCTTACCTGAAACCATGGCCGCACTAGACGCCGGTAAACCAGTGATTGCCGGATTTACCTTGACTCCCAATTTCTACCTATCAAATGGTTTCATCACTTACAAGGATTCTAAAAGTAAAGGCCAGATGGATTCTCACGCCGAAGGGCACGCCATTTTACTGATTGGCTATATCCCTTTGCCTGCCAAACATCACGCAGAGGAAGGGCAAGTCTGTTTTATCACCGCCAATAGCTGGGGCGAAGGTTGGGGCCGGGGAGGATATTCCTGTCTGAGTGAAACCTGGGTTATAAAACAAAGGGTAAAAAACGCTTTTTTATCAATTGAAAGTGTAATAAACTAACTGGCTCGCTTAACCTCGGACGGGTTGGTACTTATGTCTTTCGAAAGATCGAATCGGCTTCAAATTCCTCAAACGTCTTGAGGATCAGTTGCCAATCCGGGGCTTCCTGCAATAACATTTGCTTCATGAGACGAAAATCTTCTTCGAGATCCCGCAATGTCCGATCTTGCGGAAAAAGTTTTAAACTACCTTTTCGAGCTGTCGAGTAATTGGCCTATCCAACAACCAAAAGGGCGTTAGTCTGCAAAAATTTAGTAGATAATAAAACAGGTCAAGTTACTGATTTTACGTTTAAAAACCCCGGATATAGCCGATATTTTGAATCAATTCGGCGATGTCGCTGACAAAATTGTAAAAATTGCTGCGCCATGTAAACAGGCAAAAACCTATGCTAAAATAAGTCAGTTAAACCAGTGAAAAAATTGAGAATAACATGAAATATTTCATATCCAACCTATTTTTAATAAGCATGGCAGCTTATCTCTTGGGTGGAAGTCAACCAGCTTTATCAATGTCGTGCACAGAAGCTGCACGGGCCTTTATACAAAAATCTACCAATGTAGCAGATCCAAACGAAAAAAAAGTTTATGCAATTCATCTCACAGATTTTTATCCGTCACATGGGTTTATAAAAGCTGTAACAAAAAATAGAGGACGCTTTAGTGCTACTTTACATTTTAGCCTGGGTGAACCTGTCATCGATCATCATTGGGGACATTGGACAAAAAGATCTTATGCTGTTGTAACTCCACTAAGTTCTCTTCGTCCGCAGTTACTTAATTTATTTCCTCAAGATACCTTTATTTTAGGAGACTTCAAAATTCCTAAAGAAGCAGTTGTTTTTCTACCTTTTGGAGAGGAAGTCCCAGAAGATGCAACTTTTAAAATAATACAATATGATGGGGCCTTAGGTATCAAGGAAGCTGTTAATAATTTTCTTGATGAACAAGGTTCAATTCGCTTCAAAGCGGAAAGATTTCCATCAAATATAGTTTTAGTAGATGGAACTGATATATTGGAGAAAGGTAAGCTGCAAACGTTTTTTCCAAAGTTATTTCAAGATATACCGTATTTAACAACAACCAGTCATGATTATACAATTTGGGGGGAAATAGATTATACAGTTATTGATTATCTCGCAAGCTGGATTGGCCAGAAGGGAATTTCTAAAGAGCTAAATACTGATATAAACCGTACTATTTATTATTTGGAGGATCGGATAGCAGAAATTAATAGACAAGTAGCTCACATGGATCTGCCACCTCATGCCCTAAAAAGCTTTCATGAAAATCTTAAAGAATTACAATCTTATTTAAACCTGCTTAAAGTGGAAAATCATCTCAGGAGAAAGGGACGATCATTACTTTCATTGGACACGCGTCATGATCCAGAGTTATTTTCAAAAATACTTTCCGCCAAAGATAATAAAAATAAGTTATTAAATTTAGTTTTATCGATCGAACAGACATTACCAGAGGCACCCCCTTACTCAATCTCCGTACCGAGGGATTATTTATTCAATTTAAAATATCTGAACATGGACACTTTTAAAAAAATATTGTTGGAGAATTTTTCAATTGATGACCAAGAAGTCAAAGCAGTACTTGCAAGAAAATCGTTTCTTCATCTTCTTAGCAATAAAATCAGCGCTAAGGTTGCCTTGACCTATTTTATAGAGAACGCAAATAGCCTAACCAATTCTGATATTATTGATATGTCAGAAGTACTTTGGGCCTTAGCTGGTAATGAAATCGCAAAGGAAAAATATCCGACCTTGCCAAAGCAAATGCTTTCCTTCTTAAAAGAACCCTGGGTTCACGAATTTTTTACCAGGAGAAAATGCTTTGAACACTTTTCTGACAAAATGATGAATGACTATTTAAACGCATTAAAAATGCTATGAGACTTTTTTCATTTTATCTAATCCTGCAATAATAAAACTTCTCATAAGCACCTGATAAGGAATTCCTTTTTTTTCTGCCAATTTCTTTAATTCGTCTACAACTTCAGGTGGCAAAGAAACACTCATAGGCGTTTTTCTACCTATTTCCCTATGATTTCTTATTTCAGCTTCATCAATAAAAATGAGCATTACCTAGTACAAAAACATGTTAAATTCTCTTCAATATTTTTTATCATCAGAGGTCTGAAACTTGGGTCTTTTGATTTATATTTTACTACTAAGTAAATTTCTTAAAGAGGATTTTCCATAAGGAAATTTACCTGTATATAAAGCAAGAACTCATCATAAGTTGAGACTAAGGCATATCTTTTCTACAGGTTCTATTCAACTATCTTATTTTTCTGTTAATTTTAAGAGGTGGACGGTTAAAAATAGCAATAGTTACTCAGCTAAGAGAGTCGACAGGCGCCGGGGGTAAGATGAGAAAGGATTCAATCTAGCAGCAAACATGTGAACGGCCACTTAGATAAAACGAAGCCCAGAAGATCTAAGCCGAACGCCACAAAGACGAGATGAGTACGTCACGATAGTGCGATTGAAAGAAGGCTTTAAGAGTTTTTTCTGAAGAAGTACAGCAACCATTCATGCCACTGAATGAACCTAGGGAACTGAATAAAGAAGCGTTCCTGACAATGTAACAATACCTTATTTTGAGGTGGGAGAATAGTCGTAAGATAATTCTCTTCCCGTTAGTCACAACTAGAAAAAGGAGAAGTTTTATTTTGTAAACGGTAATCTTTACCTTTTACAAGTGCCATTTTTACATATTCACAAATCCGCAAGTCTTCGTTCCCAAGATAATTTTCCAAGGCCTTTTTATTCCTTGGACTAATCAAATCCCCAAAACCTAGTAGACGATCAATGTTTCGTATTGTCTGTCTATATTTTAAATCTTCAGAAGAAAGCTTCGAACAATCTTTACAAAGTTGATCACTTTTATTTTTTTCAGAAAAATCATGGTCAGACCTTAATTCTTTACAGCACCAGCAGTAATATTCATATGATTTATTTTTAATTTTTCTATTTATATATATCCTTGTAGAAAAACAGAACTCATCAAGAACTAAAAATCTTTCATCCTTTTTAAGAAGTATAAATAAATCATTTTCGCTAAATGAAATAAAATCTGCACCTATCCACAAGTGACAGTATAAATCAAGGAGACGATAAGGTTACGCTTTGGTTTTAAATATTGATAACATGTCTCCAGTATATCTCTACCTAAATGGAAAACTTTAGGTGGAGTTTTCCATTTAAAATCATGCTCATGATGTCCAAGTAATAATAAAACTTCTACAATTGAATGAACAATACTTGGATGATCAGGGATCTCCTTATATAATATTGAAAGATAATTAAGTGCCTTCTCATATAACCCATTATAGATGTATGCTTCACACAGATTCAATTGCTCTTCAATACAATTTAGCCTCTGCCTAGCAACCTGTTCACGATATTTTAAAAGTTCAGGCCAACTTTCACTATCTATTAAATCGTAGTCTGTTTCCCATTCTTCTGGATCAGCGGAATAAGAGATCTGGGTTGTATCCTTTTGGTCTATAATAATTAATTTGTCTTCATCTATTTCCATATTTCAATCCACCTATATAACTATTTTACTTATATAGGTAGTATATCTACAAAGAAAAAAAATTGTAAATCAATCACAATCTATTGAATATCCAAGCGTTCTAATACGAATCAGAACCACTGGCCCAATAATACGTTCAGAAATTTGTTATATAAAAATCGAACATATGAATGTTTTGCTTGGTAATTTGGAATTATTTCAAATGAAAAAAGAACGATAGTGCAGTTTCATTTCTTTTTATAACAAATTTCTTTTCTTCACCTTTTGGTCCCATAATCAATGAAAGAATTTCATTTTTATTAAGATTAGTAACAAAAATATCATTAATTGATAGAATATTATCTCCAACTTTTAAACCACTCTCATAGGCCGGATATCCTTCATAGAGTTGAGTTATCATTATTCCTGCGGGCAAAACCTCAAATCCTAAGCCTGCTATTCCTCCTATTATTGAAATTGAATCCTTAAATTTTACTTCTATCGTATTAGCTCTGAGAAAACCTGTTTCAAAAAGCTCATTTATATAATCGTTATAATTGAAACCTGAAGTTGGGTTGAAAGCATGCAATTGATTGAATATTATCCCTGCGATAGGAACACCTGAATAAAAAAGATTGTTGGTCTCAGGATAAGCACCTTTGATATTTCTTAATGCAAACTTATACGATTGAAGACCTGAATAAACAGCAACATATGCTCCAGCAGCATAAACAAATTCTTCCTCATAGGCCTCATTATAAAAATTATAAATCCTATTAAAATAGCCTTTGTAATACTCATCCTCTTTTGCCAATTGTTTTAAAAAATCAATATTCTTTTGAAAAGGTTCAAATTTATGACAAAGTTCATGAGGCAAAATCATATGTAATTCATCAACGCTATCTTTGGATAGTGCCACATTCAATCCCATCATCTCATAACCATTAAGATAACCAGCAAGCGCCGGGATATATATAATACGTGGTATATGACTATTAAAAAACTTTTCAGGAATAAAAAAACCCAATGCAATATCAAATTTATTTGAATCAATTTTGGACAAGGCTTGATTGGCAATAACTATTGCTTCAGACAAAGCTTTACCATATTGAGAATCCATGTAGGTAGAAAAATTATTTTTTCTTAAAAATTTGATATATGTTTTTAGTTCTTCGCCATGTGTTTCAAGAAATTGTAATGTGGAAAAATATACTTGTTCATCAAATTGATTTTTAATTATAGAAATTGTTTGATCAAAATTTTCCAATGAGGATATCAAATCATCCAAATTATCACTCAAAAAATATGTGAGAAGATAAGATAGGCCAACCCCATTCCCTTTTAATTCATTAAGCGCATTACGAGCTTCGACATCAGTTAAAAATTTTTCTTCCCAATATTTTTTCACATCTAAATATTTTGAGTAAAAGTTTTCATTATCAGACAAAATATTTAATAATAAAATTGCATCATTTGAGATAGATTTCTTGGCCTGAAAGGAAGAGGAATTCGCTAAAGAAGTAAATATCAGGAAGATGATTAAACTTTGTGTGCAATATCTTATCATTCTTAAACCCCTATTCTGAATTATCTCTTAACGTTTTCGTTTCTTATAATATCTCTGAGGCGAAAGCAAGCCATTTTTTAAACGCTTGTTTGGTTAAATATTTTTAATCTTCAATTGCCCAAAGTTGATTTACATAATCAAAGTACCAATTGCTTTTTATTATAGAATTGTATCCAATAATAAATTGTATATCGGTGGGCACTCCTAGTTTTCGCATTGGGGAAAAATCCATTCCAAGAATATAAATATTTTCAAATTTCGAAGTCAATATGTAGAATTCTTTCAAAATATAGAGTTTTAGAAAAACTTGAGTTCCGGTTGAATCCACTCCGTCTTCTATGTCTTGAATAAAAATAAATGAATTTAAATTTTTATCAATATAATCTTGATCTATTGTTGTTAGGACAGCGCCAGTATCCCAGATGCCTTTCAACTTAGAAGCTTTGATCTCAACGTCTATAAGAGGTCGCCCTTCAAGCGTTTTTAATGGATAAGATGAAATATTTTCAAGAGGTATATGCTTTTGCTTGATCTCTCTATGCTTAAAGTCAAAGTAAAGACTCGAATTACTAAAGAAACCACTTCCAATCGTGGGAGATGCTTCAATCATTTCTTGGGATCTTCCTATCTTAAAATCTACTCGACTAAACTCACCGACATTTAGATTACCTATAATTACTTCATCATACTTTTTTCTAAGGCCGGCAGCACCACCAGATTCATATTCTCCCACTTTTTGAAAATCTTCAAAACCAACGAGTGGAACTTTAGACCTTTCGGCGCCAGAATCAAAGAAACACTCATATTCGATAGAATCAAAGGAACAAGGAAGGTAAATCTTACCAGAACTGATTTGCCCATCCTTCAATATTATTTCAACGGAAAATCCATTCACAAAAAATAATACAGTACTAACAAAAAATAAAAGCTTGAGCTTCATAATATACCTCTTTGATTAAATTTAAGATAATTAATTGCAGTGTTTAATAAATCATTATTGGCCGAGTAATAATCTGGTTTATATCCAAGGCCTTCAGGAACAAGTTCTGGATATTCAAATGCTCGCCAGCCGGTTATGACGGCTATCTTTGAATTAGGTAAAACGCTAATGCCCATATTTCCAAAATGTAAAAGTCCCGCGCTGTGAGTGCCTATTTTAATAACATTGTCCATTCCAGAAAATACTCCCATCATGGATTCGCAAGCAGATGCGCACATTTTATCGTATAATAAAATAATTTTGGGGGGATATTTCTGACTTCTAGTTCCTGATTGTCCAAACTCCGTTTGTTTTCTGATATTGAGGTAATCCAGAGTCCACCCGTCTTTAACTTGATTTTTAAAAATGGATAGATACTCATTGTACAACTCCTTGTAAGTATCGGCATTTGGACTATTGTTTGATTCAAGTATTTTCCATTGTATGAAAAACGCATTTACGAAGCTTGCTGTACTATGAAGAGAATCTTTGTCATAAAAATTCAGTGACGGCAGTCGATCAGTATTTGATCGTAAAGTTTTACTTAGTTCATAGGCAAAAGTATCATCGCCGCCACCATTTTGTCTTAAATCGAATATGATCGGATGCACATGATTCTCATCTTTGAGATAATCCACTAATTTCTTTTGATCAGGAGAAATACCGGGAGTAAATTGCGGAATTCTGACATACAGAATGTTGTTTTCAATAATTTTAAAGTGGAATTGTTTGTGCTCTTGTTCAAGTTTATTTAGTGGTATTTCTTCAACTGGTAATTCCAAAAATTTATTATCTGAAGTGATGCATTTTGCTTTGTCGGGACTGGTTGTATTATTTTGAGTGATAAAGGAATAAATTTCTGTAATGCCATCTTCTTTGAGTGCAAGATATGGAGAAAAATTGTCACAGCTTGATATTTGAATTGATGCATCTGTTAGATCTTCATAAAAATTTCCGACTTTTTGAAACTTTCCTTTTGTGCTGTAGAGTTTGAAATGAGGTAACCTTTTTATTATTTGAGATTGATCTTTCGTGGTAAATGAATAGCCAACGTGAGCATCATAAGCGTTATCATGAATACCTATGATTCCGTTCATGAATTTTTCTTGGTTGATCGGTGAAATCAAACTGGTACTGAAATTTCTAACTTGGTCTAGTAAGAAAACGTTTTCATTATTATAGATATGCTCTGCAATATATTGCTTTTGAAAAATATTTTTAAGGCAATCAAGATCACTTTGCAATTCTTCTAACGATAGAGGACGAAGGGTGCCATTAATTTCATCAAGTGAATTGATTAATAAATCATTAGGTTCATTCCATGAACAGTTCGCAAAAGACAAGGATGAAATAGTTGCAGTAAAAAGAACTAATGCGATAGTGGAGATTTTCATGTTCACCTCTTGAATCGTCTAAACAAAACTATAAAAATATCAATATCAAAGTGGATAATAAAAGACCAATTGGATATTTCGCCATATAACTATTTCAATTCTATTAAATAATCAGATGAGAAAATTATCGATTTCACTTTCTAGTGGTTCAATTATAATTTCAGTGAGTTGGGAGTCAATTACAGAAGCCAGTGGTACCTCAACATTGATTTACCACTGTTTATTTAGGCCATAGTACCTGCTGTTTATAAGTACTATAGTACCACCAGCGACAACAATTGACCGTAAGTGCCTGTAAATTCGATTTGAACTTCCATCAGGCGTAAGTTGATTTTTAATTTGAGTATTATTTCTAATAAAAGCTTTCAAAAAATTAACTCAAAGGCCTATCAATTGTCTTTTTATTATGTGAGAAAGCTAGTTTTCATATGCAAAGTTATTTGATTGTTTTATATAGTCAATTTACTAACTAAAGATGGAGATTCTTATGAAGAAACTTGTTATAGTTGCTTTCCTTTTTGTAGCAATAAATGTGTCAGCAAAAATTTTGAAATGTGAAGTTGTAGATCCAACAAACCCAACAAGTTGGCCCAACGAATACATATTAATCCAACTTGATCACAATGTTACTTATCTTGATTATATACATAAAATTCCCAACTCTGATGGAACATTTACGGATAAAATCGAAAAATTTTATGAAGGTTTAAATCGTGGTGGTCACGTTGTGAGCTATTGTAATCCCAACGAGAATGATTATGACAGATTAAGTGGTAGGATTAGCTTGTATTCACAATGTAATTTAGAAGATGGTGGCAAATTATTTTTTGATGCTAGTTTAAGTCTTAAAGAAAGTGGAACCATTGATATTTTGATTCTTCCGTACACAAGTGGAACAATCGAGAGAAAAATTGATGTTTCAATTTGTCTATGAAGGATCATCAATTATTGTAAAATTTTAAGTCTACTTAGGGGAGCTTCCCCTACATGAAAGAAACCACTCGACTCGACCAGTGAAAGTGTTTTCTAGAAGGGACAATGGACTAAAAGCCGTTCCGGCTTGGAAAATGTTCGACGGTCCCTGCCTGTCAAGGTGCAAATATTTTCCGTAATTTTTCATTCTTTCTTTTACGCGTAGCTCTCCTTCAAAATCGAGTTTCATACTAACTTTTCACAAGGAGAAAAAAGTGAATAAGTATTTAACAAAAATGATTTTTGAAATGGACCTAAGAGGACTTACTGAAAACACCAAGAACAGCTATTTAAACTCAATGAAGCACTTAATTAAGTATCACTGCAAATCCCCTGAGCTATTGGATATCGAAGATGTCAAAACTTTTCTTGTTAATAAAAGAAAGTATAACGGAGATAAATTATCCAATAATACTTTAAACCGTTACAACTCTGGTTTTCGGTTTTTTTATCAAATTGTACTGAATAGAAAAGATTTTAGCGAACAGCTTCCAAAAGTTAAAAGAGAAAGTAAAATTCCTCTTTTTTTTACCCAAGATGAAATTAAAAAAATGATCAATGTTCTTACGAATATTAAATTCAAGGCCATATTTATGACGCTTTATTCAACTGGAATGAGACTCTCTGAAATCCAGAATCTGAAAGCAACTGATATAGATAGCAAGAGAATGGTTATTAATATTCGAAATGGTAAGGGGGGAAAAGATCGTCAGGCACTTTTATCTCCGCATCTGTTATCGGTACTTAGAACATATTGGAAAATCAATGAGGATGATAAATCAAAATTTTTATTTGCTCCTTCAATAAATACTTTTGATCCAACCAATCTAAGCAAGAAACTTTCTCATACCGCAATTGCATATGTTTTAAAAACAGCAGCAAATGCAGCAGGTATTAAAAAAAAATCCATCCCCACTCTTTAAGACATAGCTTTGCCATTCATCTTCTCGAACAGGGAAATAATATCCGACATATCCAATATCTTTTAGGCCATACAGATATTAGAACTACAGTTAGATACACTCATATTACCAATATCCAACAGATAAATGTCTTGAGTCCACTGGATAATATTTTTTCCACTGAGAAAAACCAATGACCACGTTTTATAGGCCAACTTTAGAAGTGACCCATATTTTTAAAAAGTTTGGGCATTTACTCGGGCCTATACCGAAGGAACAACATAAAGTCGTACAGGATATTAAAAATTGCAGGACAGACGTTTTGGGAGGGCATAAGCTTGAATGTGATAGCTGCCACTATCAGAAAAATGCTTATAATTCATGCAGAAATCGTCATTGCCCTAAATGCCAGTTTTTAGCACGGGTGAAGTGGATTGAAAAAAGAAAAGACGATTTACTTCCCTGTGAATATTTCCATGTGGTCTTTACAGTCCCATCAAAGCTTCGAGAGTTGATGCTCAGAAATAAAAAGATTACTTATAATCTTCTTTTTAAAGCTGCCTCTCAAACACTCAAGGAAGTAGCTGAGAATCCAAAAAACTTAGGAGCAGAAATTGGTTTCATAGGAGTTCTTCATACCTGGAGTCAAAATTTAATGGATCATCCTCATGTTCATTTTATTGTTCCAGGAGGAGGACTTAATAAAGAAAAGACTAAATGGATTCCTTGCAAGCATGATTATTTTTTACCAATACATATCCTGTCAAAAGTTTTTAGAGGAAAGATGCTTGGATTTTTAGAAGAATCTTTTTATAAAAACAATCTTAACTTTATGGGAGATATCGAATATCTCGAATCCCCTGCAAACTTCAAAGGACTACTTGAAAGTTGTGTTGAAAAAGACTGGATAGTTTATTCTAAAAAACCATTTGCAGGCCCGCAACAGGTGATTAATTATCTTGGAGGATATACTCATCGAATTGCAATTTCTAACTTTCGGTTGGTGAAACTTGAAGATGATCAAGTTATTTTCAAATGCCGTGATAATAATAATCCCGGCAAGAAAATAGAAATGGCCCTTCATGCAAAAGAGTTTATGAGACGCTTTCTTTTGCATGTACTTCCTGAAAAGTTTGTCCGAATTCGTCACTTTGGGCTTCTTGGTAACCGTCTCAGGAAAGAAAAAATTGCTATTATCAGAAGACTCAAAGGAATTATTGAAAAAATTCAAGAAAAGTTGGAAGAAAGTTGGCAAGAGATTATTGAGAAGACCACTGGGATTTGTGTGAACCTTTGTCCAAAATGTAAAAAAGGGACATTCTTTAAAATCGCAGAAATCAAAAGTTTGCTTAACTCAAGTTAAAAAAATGATCAGAAAATATATTGATTTTAAAAAGGGTTGTACCTTGAATGGATAGGTACGCCCTTTATTCACAATTTAGTGAAAAAAAGAAGAAAAGATAAAAGGGAAAATGAAAAATGATTCGATATTGGTTAAGTCTGTGCTGGACAACGTTTTATTTACTAGCAAAATTTATCTTCCATCAAAATATCTGCTTAAAAATGAATCCCCATAGCCTTTGGTGGTTTCAACCGTTTTTAGTCCAATGTCAATTCATTTAACGGCCTGACCTTCAGGGAAAAATCGGAAAATTATAATAATTGATAGATTCAAAAATTAAAGCAATGCATCTTGGTCAGTCATTAAATGAACACTATACACAATTAATTACGAAATTTCCAATGCGATGTTATAAGCGGGAACACTCTGAAGGGAGGCATTCAATTAATTGAAAAGACAAAATCAGAAAAAATCTCCTTGCATAATCCCCATGCTAAAAACGTTTGAAAGAAATAAAACCGCATTCCTTTTTTCCTTTTGTTGATTTATCAAAAATGAAATATCTCGTTTTCTCCTAACCGAGATGCAAGTCAAGTTGTCTATTTTGTGAAATAATAGTTAAATCTTATATTAAGGAGAGAATTATGCAAAATTCATTGGCCGTTTTTGAAAATTATAAAATTCGTAGAATCTATGATGAACAAGCCGAAAAATGGTATTTTTCAATTATTGATATAATTCAAGTGCTGACTCAACAAGATGATTATCAAGTTGCTAGGAATTATTGGAAGGTTTTAAAGAACCGCCTAAATAATGAAGGAAGTGAAACGGTTACAAAATGTAACCAGTTGAAAATGACTGCCGAAGATGGAAAAATGAGACTGACTGACGTTGCTGATGCCGAAACTCTCCTGCGTTTAATCCAATCCGTTCCAAGTCCAAAGGCCGAGCCTATCAAATTATGGCTTGCTAAAGTTGGATATGAACGTATGCAAGATATTGCTGATCCTTCTCGTTCAGTAGATCGAGCTAGAGAATTTTGGCAAAAGCATGGACGAAGTGAAAAGTGGATACAGCAACGCATGATGGGACAAGAGACCAGAAACAAGCTCACTGATTATTGGAAAGATCACGATATAAAAAAAGAAGAAGAATATGCCATTCTCACCAATCTTATCCATGAAGAGTGGGCCGATGTTTCAATAAAACAACATAAAGAATTAAAAGGACTGAAGACGCAAAACCTTAGAGATCACATGAATGAGGCAGAGCTAATTTTTACAGCACTTGCAGAACTTTCAACGAGACAAATTGCAGAAACAACCAATGCAGTAGGAATGGAAGAAAACAAAGTGGCTTCCAAAATCGGTGGCGGTATTGCCAAAAGAGCTAAAATTGAACTTGAAAAGAAGACAGGAAAAAAAGTTGTGACAAGTGAAAGTTATCTTCCACCTTCAACTAAGAAAGCTCTTAAACCAAAAACTAAAAAGAAAAGTAAGGTGTAAGATAAATTGCGACCAGGAATGAAGTCGATTAGAATCCAATAAAATATTAAATAAAACCTCAACATCATATAAAAATTGTGACCATAAAAATATTATAAGGCTAAATCTTTTTAGAAAAAAAGATTTTAATAATATTCCAATTCCGCCATGATATGGGGTAAAAGGCATTTTTCCCTATCCTTTACTCTTTCTTAACTATTATTTTTATATCTGACAAACTAATAACTTCTACACCAACAATAGCCGGCAAACCCAAAGGAATATAATCTATTAATCTTTTATTAATTACCATATTTTCTATATTCATTGTTATCCCAAATTCTCCCTCACAACGTGGATAAATTCTTTTAACTACTTCTTTTTGTGATAAAACTTCAAATTTATCACCCATTAAATCACCATTACAGGTCCAAAAAATATTATTAATATCACCTTTCGTTTTATTTAATACTTTAATATCAATACGTTCTCTATTTATCAAAAAAACCACAAAAAATATTGCAATTATAACAAGGGAACCAAATAAGATAAAAATTCTATTAAATTTCATAAGTTACTTTATTGTTGTTAATGTTCCATTATCAGCAGCAAGAGAACACTTATTAAAGCAATCTCCTCCAGAGTTAGATGAGTTTTGGCCCAAATACATTCCAAAAACATTATTATCTGTATCCATTGTTCTCTCACAGGCAGGCTGATTATTTAACCAATCGCCCTTTAGCTCGTTAGCCTCAGCAAAACTTGCAGCTAAAAATGATCCATTTTCTTCTGTCATTCTACAAGTAGCATAACAATGTCTAAAAGCATCACCAGGCCCATTATGTTGTGTTTTTGGATATAAGTTATTAGTTATATCATTAGCCTCATTGTATATGTTTGAAGGCCAAGCCCATAAACCTAACGGATCAATTCCAATAAGAGGATTGTTATCCGTGTATGTATACAAGTTGGTATCACCTAAAAAACTTCCAATCGGATCTTCGCTCAAAAATCTTCCAATCTCAGGGTTGTAAAGTCTGATTAAGTTTGTCTTCTTGAAGGCCGTACTCCATTTTTAAAATTTTGTATTATCAATTAATTATATCAACTTTTTCACTTTTGAGTAGTTAAAGTTGTTAAAGAATTTTTTGAATATTCTGTAATTTTTGGCCACAAAATGGCCATGAATATTTTAAGATAATGGATTCATCGTATCATCAAGATTGTACTTGCCACGATAGAATTGTATGAAACTTAAAATAAAGTCTTCAAGCCTCAAGTGCCTACAAGAAGCATTAAGTACAATTTATTTTTTTATCAAAAATCGCTACTAATAGACATTCCTTTAGACATTCCTTACATCTTAATTTTCTCTAATACCCAATCCCAAACAGGCATAAAGCCATCAACGACAAGATGCTCTAACTCTCCTTTTTCATTAACCGTAAATACGTCCTGTTGATTATCTTTATCTAAATTTCCAACTGCTAAGATTCTAAATTTACTAGAACCCATCACGCAATCATTACATATCTCTGAATATTGGGGGAAAGTTTCAACTGTTCCAATTTCATAGATAGGCTTTTGCTTAATCTTTAAATACTTCAATTTTTCAACTGAAATATATTCTACATCGTACTTTCTATTCTTTGCGTAGTATTCCTTTTGATATTCAACAATTCTATTAAGCCTATATTTAGCCTCCAAAACTTTTTTTTCACAATCCATTTTATATTGAATCTTGACTATATAGCTAGTTATCAACACTAGGAAAGCAAATACAATTAATACCTTTTTCTTTTTCACCAATGACACTTCCTATTTTTTCTTCTTCTTGTGTATTCTCTTATATTCTTCTCTTACATCTTCCATAGCATCTTGACAGTTATATTTAATTAGTTGCCATGATCGTTTTGTCTTGCTTATATTTTTTACAGCTTGCCTCATTGTTGCATCATCATACCCCGTATCCTTGCATATATACCCTTTTGGAGGATCTGTTAGCCATTCGCCATATCCATCATTATCACCGTCAGGAAAAAAACCAATATTCCCACCTTCTTCATCTTCAAAAAATATCTGCTCATGAAGATCCTCAAGGTTAAAGTAATCTCTGATTGGTCCCGTACCCATTTCATCATCACCCTCAATAGGTCTTTTGCAAAATTTTGCTAAACCAAATGGGTCATAATATCTCAAGGGATTACCTTCTACATATTCATACTTGTTTTGTGATTCAAACAATTTCTGCTTTATCAAATCTTCACTCAAAAATCTTCCAGTCTCAGGTGCATAATAGCGATTACATATTATTGTTTTGAAGGCATGATCTCCTTGATTTTATTTTAATAACAAAGAGTTAATATTATAAAATTCTATCATGATAAAGTTTTTGAATCGACAATTTTATTGTATTTTTTGCGAACTCCGGCCACCAAACGGCCACCGAAATTTTTAGAGTTAAAATTAGTTAAGAATTCTTTAATTTTTCTACAGCTTGCTGACAATCAGTTGGTTCATAGAAATGCCTTGCAAAGCTGCTTCAATAGCAACTTTCCTATGTTTTTCAGGTGGCATCCTAACCCTAAATTCTCCACTAAATTTATGAAGACTAAAAGGTTCAGGTAAGGTTTGTTTATCTTTCTCCATCCATTTTAAAGCGCCAAGCACTGCTTTTCTTATTTCCGTTAGTGCTGAATCTGGATCATTACCATGCGCCTGTATCGACGGAATCTCAGCACAATTACCGATATAAACATCATCATCAGCATCATAGTTAATGTTGTAGGAGTACTTATTTACAAGATCATTTAATTTTTTCATTTTTTTCTCCAATTTCTTCCTTCAATTTTTTTAAAGCTTCCCTGACTTGTTTCACTTGATACTTTTTTGCCATCTTCTTATCTTTTTGCAAGTTCAACCACGGTTTGCCCTGCCAAGGTGTTTTAAATATATGATGACTCCCTTCAATTCTTGGGCCCTCGAAAAAATTCTTGCAAACCTGCAACAAATCTCGAAACTTTATATTACTATCATTTTCAATCGCCTTCAGGGCATCATCAATATTCATGTTTTCATGGTATCATATGTGATACCATGATGCAATATCGGACTACTATTTCTTTTCTTTAATTTTCATCGTATTACACATTAGGGTAATAATTATTTATACAACCATCCTTCCCATTTACCTTTTTCCGACTTCACCTTTTTAACTCCACCAAATTCATTCCATATTCTTAACCTCATTTTACATCTGCTAATCCATCTTTTGTTCTATCAATTTTTTCGCTCACTTCTTCCTCGCTTCGCCGACACCTCTTATCCCAGCATACTGCTCACGAACTTTTTGACTATACCCATCGCGCTTTGGTGGGAGGGGGATAGTCAAAAATTGTGAGCTGTAATGCCATGGGATTACAAGGGAATCGGCGAAGCGAAATTTTTCATGTCTCCTATAGACTCCACTCATTCTCCAAACTTTTTGATTTTTATGTTGCCTGCAAAATTTTATTTAGTGGAATTTTTTAAGATAGCAGTAGTTAGTATTGGATTCCATCTTCATCAGTTTTAAGAACATATTTCATTTCTCCAAAGTAACCACTAGGAACAATCACTGTTTTTGTTTTATTTGTATGTAAAACTTCATTGGCGTATAAAATATCAAAGTCAAAAGATCCAATATAGCTAATATCTGATTCTGCAAATGTTTGAAAAATAATTGAATCAGAATATCCCATACCCGTCATCTCACAAATACTATTAACTTTTTCAATATTTTTAGTATTTTTCAAAACAATAAATTCTTCACAGATTTTCTTATAGGTCCTTGAAATACGAGAATTAATGTAAACCTTACAAAAGGTAATCCATCCATGTGCATGTTCCGTATCCTTAGAGGAAATAGAACGTTTTATTTTCTTGATCTCATCATCATTCAAAAACCATTTTGTAATATCAAAGACTTCGACTTTTCCTTCTTTAATATCGGCCTCTTCCCTGCGAACTCTGGTGCTACAAGTTCTTAAGCAATTGTTAATTTCAGCAATCATCTTAGGTGAAGGCCTAAACCTCTTATTCTCTTTCAGTGATTTAAGATTATCTGATAATAATTTTCTTTTCTCATACTCTAAAATCTCATCTAAAACTCTTTCACAAATAACAAACTCCGGTTCTTTTGACGCAGATTCAGCAAGCGCAGCATCAAATCGAGAAAAAAACTTTGTAGCTGTATCATAAGCACTACTGCTTTCATGAAAATATGAAATCAATATATTTGAATCAAAAAATATTTTATCAATAGTTATTTTTTTATCTTTTATTTTATTGATAAATTCAGGAAATCTCTGCTTCACTTCTTTGTTCCTTCTTCAAATTCTCAGCCGCAATATTTGCAGAAGCTGCAAGGCCTTCATTATCGTCTATATTTTCAACTTCAACATTGAGATTATCTTCATTTAATATTTCAAGCAATTCATCGATTCTGCTTTCATCGACTTTTTCATTTCTAATTTCGTTGATCGATTTTTTAAGACGCTCCATTTTTCCAATTTTATTTTTCATAATTTTGGTCTCCTAATTAATAACTAAACCCATAATACACTAAAAAAACTTGTTGTAACATACTGTAATTATTAGTTTTTTCGGCACATTCTTTAAAATCGACATAGCCTATTTCATCAATTATAGCGTCAACAATATCCGATTCAATTTTTATTTTTCTAATTTTTTTCAGCTCTTCAACAACTTTTTTCAGTTCTGCTCTTTCTTGATTCTCTTAATTTTTTATTTAATACTCCTGATTAACATACATACTAATAATAACACAAAAGATAACCCAATAACCTGCTGATATCTCTGCTTTCCCTAAACAAACATCGACCAAATATAGTGCGAAGGTTTCAGCATTGTAAATAAAATATTTCCTCCAATAAAAGCCCTTGCTTCATTTATCGTTTTAAATCATCAATAATTTTCATAACTTTAAAATAATTTTCAAACCCTATTCCCATGCTTCTCTTGGCGGTATCCAACCTTTCTTTTAAAGCACTCTTGGATATCTTTAATCGCTTGGAGATTATATCCATGGAACATTTTTCATCATTATCAATATAATAGGCCATCACTGCTTGCATTTGTTTCGGAGTCAGCATCTTCAAAGCAACCTTTATTACCTTGATTTTATCAGGTAAACTCTCTTCAATATCTGCATATATCCTTGATTGGTTTCGATAGTACTCACCTAAATCATAACCGGGAAAGAGTTTAATAATTAAGAAGGGATCATTTAATTCCAAGCGTATCAACAGCGCACAAAATAATAAGTGTGGATTATTTTGATACCTAGATAACTCCATTAATTTTGCAAGTAGTTTTGATTTTATGTCAGCACGAACACTTATTTTTGAGATGTGAAAGATATTTGACAGTGCCGCCAGATTCCATTTATTACTTCCTTGGGCAGCAATAATAATTTCCCATATACTCTCAAATTTCAATCGATCTGATAAATTAATTTCCCGGTACATATCACCATCAAAAGCAGTCAGGGAATAATAATTAACCAGTCTTTCCTTAATTAATTCCTGATCAAGTGCTTCACAACCGTTGAAAGCAATATTTTTATTCATCCCCAAAGGCCCTAAATATTTCCCCTGGCACTCTTTAAAACAATCGCAGTAAGTACAAACATTTGCTTTCATAAAATCATTCATAGAATAATTATTCTATCTTTTCTAGCTATATTTTAGGGGAGGGGGTGAGTTTTGTATTTATCAATATTTCCATATGATTATACTGTCTTTTTTAATTATAAACCCGTACACACCATCAATAAGTATGAACTTAAACCAACAAGGAGCATACAATGCTTGAACTGGCAAAACTCATTAATCAGATCACAGAAAAGATTCAACATTTTATTGATCAAAAATTATGGGGTGAACTCATTATCAAATTTAAGGACGGTCGTCCGGTAATGGTGACTTGTATTAATCAAAACCGCTTATAACAAACGGATGAATTACATGATTAATTTATTAGAACGTCTAGTAGGAGAAACCACAGTCGTTCCTTTTAACCAAAGGAGCTTACTGTGTCAATTTCCAACTTTAAAACTAATTATAATAAAAAGCATGCCTGGCAATATGACATTCGTCTTAAAAATTTTGAAGCTGATCTTGCTCAATCCAATTTATCAAGGGAGGAATTATTGAATCTAAACATTAAAGATTTTAAATTTTCCTTTATCGATTCTAAGCATATTTTCAAGTGCCATGAAATTAAATCCTTTATAGAACGTCATGAATGGCTTGGAAAAATGCCCCATCGTCCAACTCATAGATTTATTGCCACCTATAAAGGAATCCTTGCCGGGGCCGTTATTATGGCCACACCTAATACCTTTTCTCATCTTCTTGGAAAAGAAAACATGCATCTGGAAAAACTGATCGCCAGAGGAGCGTGTATTTCCTGGAGTCCCAAAAATCTGGCTTCTGCTCTGTTAATGTATTCAATCAATTGGATGGCCCAAAACACCGAGTATCGTTACTTTACGGCCTACGCTGATCCAGAAGCCAAAGAGCTAGTGACTATCTATCAGGCATGCAATTTTATCTATCTAGGACAAAATTCCGGTGCAAGGAATGAGTACTTTAATCCCCAAAATCCTTTAAAGGGATGGTTTTCCAATCGCTTCTTTAGAAAAACATCCAGCTATAAACATTTTGCACAGGAACTAGAAATAAAGTGGGAGGAAAATTGGAGCTATCGTGATCAAATATTTTGGGAAAATATTCCCGCCTCAATTGCCACTCAATTAAAAACCAAATCCAACCATGAACAAAGTAACTGCACTAAAAGAGAACTTCCTAAAAAACATAAATATGTTTACTTCCAAGGGAAAACCAAAAAAGAAACTAAAAAACTTTTAAAGGCATTTCATAGTCTTAATCCTGATAGTCAATGTCTTGCCTATCCTAAAGACCGAGGAAGCTTGATTCCACCAAGAAAAACAAAAATTCAAACGGTCTTGACTAAAATCGAACATCAAGGTAGGCCACACGGCCACAAAAAATTTTTAACTGTAACCGAGGCCGCTCAAATGTTTAATATTTCAAGTTGGATGATCTACAACTTAATTAAAACTGATCCCACTATTCCCGTTTACAACGTAGGGCTAAAAAAGAAATACGCTTTTGAAACCGACTCATTGATCAATTGGTTTTCATCCAGAACCAATAATCTAAAGCAAATTGCTCAAAACATTCCAACCGCGCAAGAACTACTCAAGGGGGTAACATGCTAAATCTAAAAATTTCAGCTTACAAATTGACCACCGGATATCACGTCATTGCCTACATTGATCCACTTTCCAAAAAGAAAATTAGGCGTAAATTTCAAAATAAAGCAGATGCTGAAAAATATAAAAACCTTCTGGAATTGAAATTCAATGAACATGGTCATCAAGCATTTAATACCACTCACATTGCCAACTTAATGGCCCTTCATTTATCTAAAAATCCAAACTCCAAGGTTACCGCACGGAAAAATAGCTTCATTTCATTCTGTGAGCATTTTGGACATTTTAAAATATGTGATCTTAAAAGAAATGATCTGGAAAACTGGTTCTATAAGATAAAGCAAATTAATGACTATTCGGACCGGACTCTTAACCATATCAAGTCCATGCTAAACACTTTCTTTAAATTTCTAATCACTGAAGAAATCATTAATCACTCCCCTTTAGATGACATCAAGTTTGCATCTAATCCTCCGGCAAAGCGACAACGAATTGTATTATCCAAAGACGAAGTCATGCTTTTACTGCAAAATGCCAGACAATTTGATCCCAAATATTTCTATCCTTTTTTATTCACGATCACATATACAGGAGCAAGAAGAAGTGAAATTTTAAAACTTAAACGATCAAATATTGATTTTGAAACCGGATTAATTCACCTACTTCACACCAAAAATGGCAAAGACCGATCTATCCGCATGAGTTTACCCTTAAAAGAATTATTAACCAGTCACTTGCAAACCCATGATGGTGAATACATCTTTCCCAGTCCAACCAATAAAATGTTTGGAAAAAATCAAATCCAAAGATGGGTACAAAGATTTAAAACTCATTATCCTATGCAAAAAGACTGGGGACTTCATTCGCTACGGCATAGTTATGCTTTTAATTTTTTAAACAAAGGCGGAGAAATGTACCAACTGCAAGCAATTCTCGGGCATAAGACTATTGGCATGACTATTGACCTATATGGACAAATCAAAGCTCAAGATATCAAAAACTCCTGTCCCTACATTGACTAATAACTAAGCGAGGAACCAATGCATAAAGAAGACTTTAAAATCCTATCCACTGATGCTAATACCTTTTTAATTTCTTATCTCCACCCATTAACCAAAATCAGAACTAGAGTAGAATTTAAAAACTTTAATGAAGCTTACCATAAACAGGCAGAACTTATTTCCGCTTACATCGAATGTGATCCTAAAACGTATTCACCCCAATCCAAAATAAAAAACCTCCTTCTATTTTATCATCAGCATCATCCCAAAAGTGAATTCCTAATAAAACGCAAGCTCATCCGGGACTTCATATTCGTTTTTGGCGAACTCACTCCAGAGCAATTACACACTACTTCATTAGCTACTTGGTTAAATCATGTACAACAAGAAAACGACTACTCTCATAAATCCATGCTTAATATAAAGAACAGACTAAATCATTTTTTTAAATTCCTTATGAAGCACCACCTAATTGAAGCATCCCCTTTAGTTGGTATAGTGTTTAAAAATACTATCAAACCAGCTAAACCAAGAAACTACCTTTCCCATGAACAAATTCAAGAGATCATTCATATCGCTAAACTCTTAAGTCCCGGATACGCCTACCCTCTCATATTATTTTTTGCAGAAACCGCCTGCAAAACTTCCGAAGTGATTGCGCTCAAATGGAAGCAAATCAATCTAAATCAAGAAACGGTGGAATTTTACTCTGACAAAAATATTCAAGGAAGATTTGTAAAAATATCTTCCAATCTCTGCACTGCTCTTAAAAACCAAAAGAGAAACAATGACTTGGTTTTTACCAACATCGATAGAAAAGCATTCTCTCGCAAGGGATTATCCAGACTTCTATTTGATTTTAAAAAACATGCCAAGCTTGCTGAGATTTGGAGTTTTTGTGACCTTCGCCATTCATTTGTAAAAAATTATCTTGAAGATCATCTTCCAATCGAAAAATTAATGTACCTAATTGGACATGAATCCATTCACACTACCAAATCCATCTATCAAGAATTGATCCAAAACCAGATGTGTCCGGATTCTTTTTGTCCCGGGGTCAAGTCACTATTTTTCTAAATTTTAGAGAATATTTTGCAAATTACGGCCACCAAACGGCTACCGAAAATTTTTTGCCAAGATAAAAAACCCAACTAGCATATAAAGAATATAAAAAAATATTCCTCTGAACGGCCGCATAAAAATATTTTGTAAATTTTGGCCTGAAGTAAATTCTACGACCGGCATAAAACGCTCAAAATTTGGTCTTATTCAATTTATAACCCAAAACCAAGGTCGATCTATAGGTCATGATGCTTTCGAGCGAATTAAAGGCTTTTTTACGTTCCAAGTTTTTCTGTTTCAAATATATTCAAATAAAATCATATCTACAAGCGTGGACAAGACGAGTCTGTAAGATGCCCAGAAATATTCTAGCGGGAGGCCACAACGGCAAGATTGGAACTTGTCACGATAGAATTGTACGAAACTAAAAACGAAGTCTTCAGGCCTCAAGTGCCTACAAGAAGCATTAAGTACAATTCATTTATTTTTTTCTAAAAATCGCTACTAATAGACATTCCTTATCTATTTACTATCTTCAAATAGTTTAGTTAGACCACTTTCAACTAATTGTTTTTGGGCTCTCAAATCAGGTCTATATCCCAATATTTTTGATTCTTTAAACAAAGCCATGACAATATCCAATCGAGGATCTTTTTTAAATATCTTTCTTATTCGATACGCCTCTATCCCATCATAAAACAAAGTTTCAGCTATATTATTACCCAAGTCAGTTCCCTCGTAGAATTGCTTCGCCATTGCTATATCCTGGTCAAGGCATAACCCTTGAGCATAAAAAGTTCCATAAAATCCTGCCATTTTTTTAATTCTATGTTATCAATTAATTATATCAACTTTCTCACTTTTTAGTAGTTAAAGTTGTTAAAGAATTTTTTGAATTTTCTGTAATTTATGGCCACAAAACGGCCATAAATTATTTTATCAGTTTTTTTAAACATATGATAAAACACAAGTGTGGCCCATTAACAAAAAGCAGTAATCCCTACCAATCGAATCTTCAGTCAAAAAACACCTGTCTCAGAGATAAAATTTTTATTTTAAACTTATTATTCATAGAATTACTTCTTTCCTATTACATTATAAATTATGCCTAGCAGACCACAGAATGCCATTAGAACTCCAACCACACTAGCAAAAGCCCAATATCCTTTGCAAAATTTATATTCAATAGATTTTTTCTTAATATAGTTTTTTAGCTCAGCTTCATAGACTAGGTTGTTTTTTTTATCTTTGAAATAATCCAAATATTGCATTTTATCAGATAACCTTGGAGAAATAACAAACCTAACTCTTTTTTTTGTTCCTTCTATTATATTTTGAATATTAAGAGCAATAAGCCGTAACCTAATTTTAATGAAATATAATCCCATAAAAAATATAACAAAAAATATCAATATTATTACATTTGTATTCATACTAATTACAAAAACTCCCCAGACTACATTTAGAGTCCTTTTTATCTGTACTTGTTGATGCACTACCTGAAGATACTGAAGGAGAGATACCTCCATTAGAATCACCATAACCAAATAATCCTATCCCAAATGATGACAATCCTCCCAATCCAACTCCAATACCAATACCCTTAACAGCACTCGCACTTAAAATTATTGCACCATTTACTATCAATCCTGCTCCAGCTGCTGCAGCTGTATCTAGAATCAGGACACCTCCAGCAATAGTAATTAAACCATAACCTATCCATCTTTTTTGTGCCGCAGATTTATCCACGCCAACAATCAAACCACCTGTCCATTGAACAAATGCATCTCCTCTGCTAATAATTTTATAAAAACATTCATGTGAAAATAAACCATAAGGGTCAACAAATATTAAGGGGTTGTCTTTTACATAACGATAATTGTTAAAATCCCCTGCTAAAAACCCAATCGGATCTTCGCTCAAAAACCGTCCTGTCTCAGGTGAGTAATAGCGTGCACGATAATCATACAATCCTGTCTCCTGCTCCCATATTCTGCCTGTGTAAGCATATGGATTTTCAACAAACTCTTGACTATCATTTGGATTATCTTTTTCAAGCTTTGTTGTTCCATATATTCCGTAACTATATCGTTGCACGAGTTTTCCTTGGGTGTTTACTAAATCTCTTATTGATCCTAGATTATCTCTAGTATAATAGAATATTTCATTATCTTCAAAGCTTGAATTTTTATTAATATCTCTAAGCATTGCCAACGGACGATCAATTCCAGGGCCGTGCAAATAAGCTGCTATCAATTGATCGTTTTCGTCAAACTCTAGTAAAATATCTTCATTGTCATAAAAATATTTTCGAGCATAGCTTGCTTTTGCTTTAAGGTGATCTGTCACCGATCTCTCAATCCTTCGACCTGTTCCATCTATTTTATAATCGATAGTCTTTGAGAGTTCCGTCAGGTTCTTTTTCATTTGTACTTGAATCAATTGATTTTCAATGTCCCAATAAAACTCAAATACTTCGTTGGTTTTTTTATTTTTCTTGGTGGCAACATTACCGTTGCCCGTATAAGTAAATTCAAAATCATTATTGGATAACAATTGGTTTAAGTTATTATAAACCTCTCCACTACCAGTTCGGTTACCCACCTCATCATAAGAAAAGCCATTTTCCCTTGAGCTACTTATTACTCTATCAAGAGAGTCATACCCAAAACTTTCGGTGAAAATGCCTGGAGGATTATTTCTTCCTCCTAGGATAATATCCCTGCTTAAGATATTTCCGACAGGTGAATAGGCATAATTTTGCCCAGAGATGACTTTTGCATTATAGCTATGATTTATTGAAGTGATTCTGGATAAATCATCAAACGCATAGCTGGAAATAAGTTCATTGTTTAACCTCTCTGCACTCATTCTTCCCTCAATGGCCATTTTCTCCTAATTTTGGAACATTTTCTCTATTAATGAAATATTTTAAGTAACAAATCAGTAACATCCAGCTTGAATTTTCATTAACAATATCTTCAAAAACAACATTAATTTTTCATTTATTTCTATCAATTTATTGGATAATAAATTTTAGTGTTTTGTCGAGTTAAGAATTCTTAAACTGACAAGCTATTCTTTTTACATTCTAATTTTCAATGTGGACCGTTAACAAAAAGCAGTGGTACCAGCCACGAGAGTCGACTAACCTCGGGGGAATCGAGAAAATGGATTTATCGTATCAGCAAACATGTAACGAGAACTAGGATGCAAGGAAACCCAGAACGGCCCTAGCGGGAGGCCACAACGGCAAGATTGGAACTTGTCACGATAGAATTGTACGAAACTAAAAACGAAGTCTTCAGGCCTCAAGTGCCTACAAGAAGCATTAAGTACAATTTATTTTTTTATCAGAATTGCTACTAATAGACTTCCTCTTATTTTTTTATCAAAAATCTCTACTAATAGACATTCCTTTAATAAGAGAAATATCTGTTCGCTATAAACGATACAAAAACAATAGAAATAAAAAATATCACACCATAAATTATTCCTAAAAGCTTTATTCGTTTATATCTTTTTATTGTTTCTACATCTATTATAGTTTCTCGAAAAAGTTTATTATTTTTTTGCGTATTTTTAGAAGAATAGTTCTCTTTTAAAGTTATAGAAAATAAATCATCCATTTCATGTTTAGTTGCAAATAATTTCACACCCGAAATAAAAATTATCGATATTAATATAATCAAGAATACAAAAAATAACATTTCAACCTCAATTTAATACTTTTTACAAATTTAGCAATTAGGATCAAGTTCATACCACGGAACATTATGATCTGTTGAACTCTTGCAATTTCCAACACTGCTATTATTATTCCCCTTACCATTGTTTTTTCCCGATTGAATTATTCCTTGATAACCTGTTGACATATACTCTGAACCAGCGGTCATTGCTGGAAGTGTAAACTCATTTGTAAACCATGCCGTAGCTAACGATGCAGAAATTCCCCACAATGCGTTTGCTGTTACTGATTTTAATGCAATAAATCCTATCAATTTCGATGCTCCTGCAGCAAAACCAATTGCACCAACAGGTCCTGTAGTAACAAGCACCACTCCTCCAACTATCATTGCTCCATAACCAATATTTTTCAAAGTACTTATACATATTTTACCACTTGGATCAATGTACAAGACTGGATTGTTAAAAACATAAACATATTGATTAATTTGACCACCAGCAAAACCAATCGGATCTTCGCTCAAAAACCGTCCTGTCTCAGGTGAGTAATGTCTGATCATAAAGTTTGAAGCGTAGGCAACACTCATCTTAAACTACCAATAATAAAATGTTTTCTATGTTTTACTTGCTTCATAACGGCCTACATATATTTTGTATATTATTGCATTTTTTAAAACTTTT